>JACCDH010927683.1_pt1 | contig 25667 bp, 20 predicted proteins | sample 7442481 | NCBI WGS metagenome assembly JACCDH01 (sample SAMN15323433, study PRJNA562643) | freshwater metagenome | isolation source: river surface water | place: USA:Blue River Watershed | collected 2017-08-15 | reverse complement strand
GGCGATACGTTCGATTGATCAAGGCTGCGTCCTCCAGACCCGCATCCGGGGGGCATGTCGCGTTTTATCGTTATGGTTTGGATAATCGCTTGAGCCAGACTTGGGGAAAGGGCGCTCCGCGATTACTGTCACGTACAAAAGTGTTGCTTCGAGGAAATTATAAGCGTTTGCCTTGCCCTCAGGCTTGCCCCTGAGGGCAGCCTGCTGGCTCAGTGACCGGGCTCTATGGAAGGGTCTGCAATACCGGACGGGGTTTGCGTTGCAGGTGGCATGGTAGGCAGCGCTGGTCTGACGGGAACCTGCCGGATCATTTCTTCAGTGTCTTTTTGCGATGGCGATTTTTCACCACTGCCGATATCGACTTCGTGCAGATCATGACGAGCATCGGAGGACTTTTGCATGATGGCCGCGGTTGAACCCTGATGTTAAACACCTTGGATTACAAGACGCTGCGCCTGTTCCTGTGTTCGGTTCCTGCGTTGAGTATTACTCACAGTTCGCGTGGACAATCCTGTGGACAACTGCCTTTACATGATGCCAAGCACATGATTTTAATCGGTAAATGCAGCATGACTCAAAACAAGGCATCTCGGTAATCTGAGTTCTCGCAAACCAGCCAGTGTCAATCTTGCTTGCCGAAAGCCAGTGGATGTTGTGATGAACAGTTAGCGGGCGAGGAGCGCTTGCCGCGGGATCTTCTTGATGGTGTTGCGCAGAAAGACAAAGGTATCAGGCGCTTGACGCTGTTGCGGATATCCATCAACTGTTCAGCGCGTACCAAACGCATCAGACTGTAGATAGCCTCTCTCATCAAGTACTGCTCACGAGGGTCGCGCTGCTGGCTAGCGGCTACCCTCAGAAATTCCTCAATTAATTTGTCAGATACGTTCGCGGTGGTCATCAGATCTCTCTTCATGTCAGTGCGCAAGTTAATCACTAGAAATGGCAGTCTAGCGATTCTTCTGTTGAATGCCAGAGGCATCTGATTGAGACAAATCAAGGCTCTGACATCGTTTGAGATTTCATAAAAACAGCTGTGACTGACACGCCATAGTTTTTTAGTAATCCGATGATCGGCACATAGAAAGTCAGTCTGCCGCACTTCCTTGTCAAAGATCAAATTCGGGTTCATTCAAGACTCACACAATCGATTATCTGCACTTCAGACGGCTATTGGTCGCTGTAGCTTGCCCTGATTTTTTAAAACATCATTGCAGTCGCGAGGACAACATGGACAGCCTGAACCAGCAGCAAAAGACCCAACTATTTGCGGTGCTATCAGATCGAGAGCGTACCTTGCGCGATGAGATACGTCGTGAAATGAGTTTGCAGGATGATTACGTACAACTGGCCAGTGAAGTTCCTGATCCCGGGGATTTGTCGTTCGCAAATCTGTCGATTGATCTTGGCAATGCGGCCGTCACGCGCGACATGAATGAATTGCGAGCAATCGAGCTGGCCCGAAAAAAAATGGACAGTGGTACCTACGGCGAGTGTATTTCCTGCGGCTATGACATTCCTTTTGAGCGTTTACAGGCCATACCCACTGCAGAGCGCTGTGCGCCGTGCCAGCAGAACTTCGAGCGCACCCACCATCAGGACGGGATGAAGGGTGCGAGCATGTAAGCGCGCCAACCGGCGCGTACGCAGCCGATTTTTTCAAAGCCTCCTACAATCTCCGTTTGCCCGCTTTCGCGGGCCTGACGGAGATTCTTCATGCCAGTTGGTCGCGTACCTCTATTGATGCAAGCGCTTCGAATGACCCGGCGCGACTGGCGCGCCGGAGAACTACGCTTTCTGCTAGCCGCGCTGGCCGTGGCCGTGGCAGCACTCTCAGCGGTAGGGTTTTTCGTTGATCGCATGAATGCTGCGCTCACCCGCGATGCCGCCCAGCTGCTGGGTGCCGATTTGCTGGTACGAAGCGACTATCCACTGCGCACCGAATGGCGCGATGAGGCGAAACGTCGAGGTTTGCTGCTCGCTGACACGATCAACTTCCCCAGCATGGCCACCACGGGTGCTGGCGATGCGGCCGACACACGACTGGTCGCGGTTAAAGCCGTTTCCTCAACCTACCCGTTGCGCGGGTCCGTCGATGTCAAGCTGGCCCAGTCGTCAGGGCCGCATGCCGGTGGACCGTCTCTCGGTAGTGTGTGGGTCGATACACCTTTCCTTGTCACGCGCAATGTCCGCATCGGTGACCGCGTACAGCTGGGCGAGAGAGACTTCACGATCGCCGGGGAGATCCTGCTGGAGCAGGACCGTGGCGCAGGCTTCATGAATTTTGCGCCGCGCGTGATGCTGTCTCTGGACGATCTTCAATCTACCGGGCTGACACAAAATGGCTCGCGCATCACTTACCGTCTGCAGCTGGCGGGCGAGGCGCACAGCGTGAATGCATTTCAGCGCTGGCTGGAGAAAGAGATCAGTCGGGGATCGGTGAGAGGTGTTCAACTTGAGTCTCTGGAGTCTGGCCGGCCGGAGATGCGGACCACACTGGAACGCGCCCGGCAGTTTCTCGCCCTCGTCAGTCTGCTGACTGCCATGCTTGCCGCGCTTGCGGTCGCCATGGCAGCGCGTCGCTTTATGCAGCGTCATCTCGATGCCTGCGCAATGCTGCGTTGTCTGGGCATGACCGAAAACGAAGTCACGCTGCTGTACCTGCTGGAGTTTCTGGTGATCGGCATCGCGGGCAGCGTTGCGGGGGTGCTGATCGGCTTCGGCGCGCATTGGCTGTTGCTGCAATGGCTGGGGTCATTGATCACCACGCATCTGCCGCCGCCGGGTGGATTACCCGCACTGCAGGGTGTGGCCACCGGGCTATTGCTGCTGCTGGGTTTTGCGCTGCCACCTGTACTCCAGCTCAGACGCGTGCCGCACAATCGTGTGATCCGGCGTGAGCAGCAGGCGCCGCAGGCATTTACTGTTGCAGGTTATGCGCTGGCGATGGCTTCTTTCGTTGCATTGCTGCTCTGGCAGGCGCGCGATGTCAAGCTGGGCCTGCTGACTTCCGGTGGTTTTATCGGTGGTTTGCTGATCTCGACGCTGGTGGCCTGGCTGCTGCTGGCGGCAATGCAGAGCTTGCGCTTTCCGCTGCACTGGCCTGCGTGGCGGTTTGCACAGGCGTCCCTCAAGCGCAGGCCATCAGCCAGCTCGCTGCAGATCGTTTCGCTGGCGCTGGGGCTGATGGCACTGCTGCTGCTGACGCTGGTGCGGGAAGACTTGCTTGTGGCATGGCGGCAGTCATCGCCGCCAGATGCGCCGAATCATTTCATGATCAACATACAGCCCGAGCAGAAACCCCTGATCGAGGCTGAACTGGCATCCAGCGGCATTACGGAGGCACCGCTGTATCCGATGATACGCGGACGGTTGGTGCAGATAGACGGTCGCGAGATCCGGCCCGAAAGCTTTGCCGAAGAGCGCGCGCAGCGGCTGGTCGAACGCGAGTTCAATCTGTCGACCATGGCCGATATGCCAGAGCAGAACCTGGTCACTGAAGGCCGCTGGTTCGACGGAGTGAATGCACGCGCCGAAGCCTCGGTAGAGCAGGGACTGGCAAAAACACTGGGACTGAAGCTGGGGGATCGATTGCGCTTTGATGTCGCCGGCCAGCCAGTGGATGTGACGATCACCAGTGTGCGCAAGCTCGACTGGGGATCGATGCGGGTGAATTTCTTTGTGATACTGAGCCCAGATGTGGCGTCGGCATTGCCGGCTACCTGGATCACCGCTTTTCATCTGCCAGCGTCAACACAGTCACTGGTGAACCAGCTGGTTCACCGCTATCCCAACCTGACAATTGTTGATGTTGGCAGTCTCGTCGCACAGGCACAGCAGGTGATCGATCAGGTCATTGCTGCGGTCGAATTTTTGTTTATCTTCACGCTGGCTGCCGGGGTCATGGTGCTGGCCGCCGCGATGCTGGTGTCGCAGCAAGAGCGCATACATGAGGGTGGATTGTTGCGTGCGCTCGGTGCTACGCGCCGGCAGCTGATGCGCGCGCAATGGGTAGAGTGCCTGCTTGTAGGAGCAGGCTCGGGCGCGCTCGCTGCGACGGGCGCATCGTTGGTGGGCTGGGTGCTGGCGCGACACGTATTTGATTTTGAATGGAGCGTAAGTCCCTTGCTCTGGGCTGCCGGTCTGTGCGCGGGCATCGTTTGCGCTTTCGCAGGAGGCTGGTTCGGTTTGCGCGGTGTCCTGTCGCGCGCCCCGATGCAGATACTGCGTGAGGCCTGATACAGCCAAACGCATGACTGCCTGAGCATTCGGATGACCGATCTCAACCGCTGACACTCCGCGACGCCCTACATTCCTTGCTTGGGCAGGAAAGTCCAAGTCCTGCAGGAGAGGCGCGATGGGGCAGAGCCGGGACATAGCGTACAGTTCGCAGCGAAGCGAGTGCAGGTTGCGCTTGCTGGTGGTGGCGGCGCTTCTGATGCAGTCCGCCGGCTGCGCTTCCATGGCGCCAGGCATACAGTTTGCCCAGGCGCCTACTGAGCAGTCAGGTGATGATCATTACCCGCATACTGAGATACGCAACATCACTCCTGATCTCGTTCGCAAGGAACGCGAGCTGCGCGATCAGCAAGTCTCGGAAGATATCGGCGCGCTGCTGCAACCGGCGCAGGTTTATCGCATTGAGGCGGGCGATGTGCTGCAGATCGTCGTCTGGGACCATCCGGAGCTGTCGGCGTCGATGCTGCCCGGGCCCGTGCTGGGTGCTCCCGGGGGTGCGGGCGTTGCGGCCAGTCCCCTTCAGCCGCAGTCAGGGTTCGAAGTCGATCAGCAAGGTGTGCTGGATTTTCCGTATGCGGGCAAACTGAAAGTCACCGGACTGACTTCCAGCGAACTGCATCAGCAACTGACTGAACGGCTGGCGCGTTACCTGCGCAACCCCAAGCTGAGCGTTCGCATTCTCGCCTATCGCAGCAAGCGAGTGTATGTGGATGGTGAAGTCAAGCAGCCCGGTGTGCAGGCGATCAATGATTTGCCGATGACGCTGACCGAGGCCATCAACCGTGCTGGCGGCATGAACCCCACTGCAGATCAGAGTCGCATCATCATTCATCGCGAGGGTAAGAGCTACCCGATCAACCTGCCGCAACTGGTCCAGCGTGGCGTGAATCCCGCATCGATCATGCTGGCCAGTGGAGATGTGGTGCGCGTGATTTCGCGCGACGAGAGCAAGATATTTATCTCTGGAGAAGTGACCGCACCGCGCGCACTTCCCATGCGTAACGGACGCCTCACACTGAATGAGGCGCTAGGCGAAGCGGGCGGCATCAATCCCGTGACCGGCGACGCGAGACGAGTCTATGTCATCCGGCGCAGCAGCACAGAGTCGATGGTGTACCAGCTTGATGCGAACGCGCCCGGTGCACTGGCGGTGGCCGAAGGATTTGAGCTCAATCCTAAAGATGTGGTGTATGTCGCTGCGACACCGCTCACCAACTGGAATCGCACCATCAGCGCAATGATCCCGGGCGCCTTGCCCACGGCAGTGATTGCGACCACGCCGGGTCGCTGATGCACGCTGTTTCCCACAGCTTCGCACGGTCTGAGGCATTCAAACGATACGCCGCTGTAAGCCATGTAAAGCCACATAAAGCAACGTCCACATGAACACACCCCTGAGCACTTACGTCAGCACAGCCGCTGAACCATCGTTGATTTTCACCGATCAGAGCGGCGAAAACCTGACTGACTATCTCGCACTGCTGCAGGAACAGCGATGGCTGATTGCCTGCGTCGCGCTGCTGGTGACACTGGCTGGCGCGTTGTATGCCTATGTGGCGACACCCCAGTACGAGGCTAATTTACTGGTTCATGTGGAAGAAAAGGGGCAGCGCGAACCGAAGAATATCCTTGGTGAGGCGGGTTCCATGATCGACTTCAAGACGCCTGCGGCGGCCGAGGTTGAGTTGCTGCGCTCCCGACTGGTGATCTCGCGAGCGATCGACAAGCTCAGGCTGTACATCGATGCGCGCCCCGAGCGCGTGCCGCTGGTAGGTAGCCTGCTGTCGGACAGCGGACTTGCAGAATTCTTTCCCACACTGCGCGGGGCGCTCGGCTATGCGTGGGGCAGAGAAGCTATAGAGGTGGCAGAGTTCAGCGTACCTGCATCTCTCGAGAACCGTGCATTCCGGTTACAGGCATCAGGCGATGGACGATTCCGTTTGACAGAACCCCAGAGCCGGTTCGATGCAGAGGGCAGAGTCGGCGAGCTACTCAGTGTCAGCACGCGCGCTGGTCTGGTGAGGCTGATCGTCTCACGTTTACAAGCATGGCCGGGCTCAGGCTTTGCGCTGGTGCGTAGTTCACGGCTTGCTGCCATTGAATCGGTACAGGCATCACTCAGCGTTGCAGAGATAGGCAAGCAGTCAGGCGTGATCTCAGCCACGCTGAAAGGGACTGACGCCGTTCAGGTCTACCAGGCAATGACCGAGATCGCCCGTGAGTATATGGCTCAGAATACGGCTCGCCGCACTGAAGAGGCCGACAAATCGCTGGCTTATTTGAACCAGCGGCTGCCCGAGCTCAAGCAGCAGCTTGAACAGGCTGAAGCACGCTACAACCAGTTTCGCAATGCACACGGCACGGTTGATATCGGCGAAGAAGGCCGGCTGACATTACAACGCTCATCCGCTGCACGCACGCGTCGTGTAGAGCTCGAGCAAAAGCGCAGCGAGCTACTGTCGCGCTTCACAGTCAATCATCCGGCAGTTGCCGCGGTTGACGAACAGCTGAGAGAAATCGACCGCGAGATGCGCGAGTCAGCCAGCCAGCTCAGGCAGTTGCCGGTGCTGGAGCAGGAAATGGTGCGTCTCGCCCGAGACGTGAAGGTAAACAATGAGCTGTATTCTGCATTGTTGTCCTCTGCGCAGCAGCTGCAGCTGATCACCGTCGGCAAGACCAGCAATGTCCGGCTGGTCGACGCACCCGAGAAGCCCGAGCGACCCATCGCTCCCAACCGTCCGCGGATCATTGCGGTTGCGGTGTTTGCTGGCATCTTCCTGGGTGTGATGGCAGCCTTCTTGCGGCGCTCGTTGCGGACAGCATTAAATGATCCTTCAGAAGTCGAGCGAGCATTCGGTGTACCCGTGTATGCCAGTATTCCCCACAGCCGGCTGCAGCAGACGCTGGCCTCGCGCGCCGCCGATCCGGCGAGACTGCCACTGCTGGCCCGAATCGCCAGTATGGATGTGGCGATCGAAAGCCTGCGCAGTTTTCGCAGTGCGCTGCAATTTTGCATGACACAATCCCCGAACAATATTGTGCTGATCACCGGGCCGACTGAGGCGCTGGGCAAGTCTTTCGTTACAGTCAATCTCGCCTGTGTAATGGCCGCCAGCGGCAAGCGTGTATTGCTGATCGATGGCGATCTGCGCGACGGACATCTGCATCGCTATTTTCATGTGGAACGCGCGTTTGGTCTCGCGGATCTGCTGGCTGGAATGACCGGCAACAACGACTTTATACATACCCCTGCGGAGATGCTTGATTTTATCTCCACCGGTAATCTGCCGCCGAACCCTTCAGAGTTATTACTGCGCCCGAACCTTGCCTCACTGATCGCGAGACTCGCGCCACAGTACGACATCGTGCTGATCGACACAGCACCGCTGCTTGCGGTAGCGGACAGCCTGATACTCGGTGCACATGCTGGTGCAATCTTTATCGCCGTCCGTGCAGGGGTCACACGCGCCGCAGAAATCTCGGAATCGCTCAAGCGACTGGATCGCGCCGGCCTGACAGCGAAAGGCATGCTGTTTAATGACTTTACTCCGCGTCCCGGACATTACAACTACGACTATGGCCAGTATGCGCGCCGACAGATTGGCTACAGCGCCAGCTCGGGTAGCAATGCGCAGGGCACGGTGCGCGCATGAGCCATCCATCTGGGCAGATCCTGCAGCGCTCGACAGAGAGCTCGCATGAGCAGACGGAACCACCGGGCGCGCAATCCGAATTCATTGCTGCGCCGTTTCCAGAAAATCTGTGGCTGTTGCTGGAAAAGCTTTATGGCAGTGTGTATTCGTCACGCGCGGTGCTGGAAACGCAGTGCATTAACGGACCGGCTACTCGGTTCACCAGTGCCTGGGTAGAACACATTAATAGTGAGTTGAGCGCAGTCTTTCTGTTTCGTTGTGAGGGACCGCGGATACGTGTACTGAATGAAGTACTGAGTTTGTCCGAGAGAGTAATCCGGCGTTTTTCAGATGCAGTATTTGACAAATACCAGCATGTGCACCTTGTGCAGCTGCATGCTATTTTTTTGCAGTCGGAGTATGGCTACCCCGCTGTGTTGTCCAGTATTTTTTCGGAAGATTATGTGCTTGATCTGCCGGCGAGTCATGATGCGTGGCTCGCTTCGCTGTCGCGTCAGGCAAGAGAAAAAGTCCGATATCACCTCAGAAGAAGTTTCCGCCGGCAGCCCGGACTGGAGTTCACGTTATCCACTAGCGAGACGATTGCGGAGACCGACATCAGAGCTGTATTAAACCTGAACCGTCAGCGCATGCAGCGAAAGGGAAAGACCTATGCGATGAGCGATGCAGAGGAAGAACAGCTGGCTGAGCAGCTGCGTCAGGTCGGGATGCTGTTCGTGCTGCGAATCGACGGTGAAGTATGTGCTGGTCTGCTGTGCTCAGTGTGCAGTGGTGATATCTACATGCACGTTATCGCGCATGACCCGGCCTATGATGAATTACGTCTAGGACTGGTCTGCTGCAGCCTTGCGATACAGCGGGCAATTGAGCTGCGTTATGCACGTTTTCATTTTCTCTGGGGTCATTACGACTATAAACGGCGGCTGGGTGGCTGCGCGCGGCCGCTGCATCGCGTGCTGGTTCCAAAGTCTGGCTGGTATCTGCTTCGTCACCCGGTGCATGCGGCACGCTGGCTGAATCATGTTGCCCTCGACACGGCGCGTCGGTGGCGAAGACCGGCAGTCTCGCGGGAGGTCTCATGCTGATCGACATGCGTGAGGTGAGCAATGGACGCTCATTGGCAGCCACGGTATGCATCATCGGAGCGGGGGTAGCCGGAATCACGATTGCCCGTGAGTTGGAAAAGCAGGGTATCGATACCTGTGTGCTGGAAAGCGGTGGACTGGTCGCTGATGATGCGACGCGCGATCTCGCGCGCGGCGAGGCGATCGGTCTGGATTATCTTTTTGCGGACGGTTGCCGCGGACGTTACTTCGGCGGTAGCAGCAATTGCTGGGGTGGATGGTGTCGCCCACTGGATGCATGGGATTTTGAACGGCGAGACTGGATACCGAATAGTGGATGGCCTTTCGGTCTGGATGAGCTCGATCCCTGGTACCGCAACGCACATGAGGTGCTGAAGCTGGGGCTGGTGAATTTCGAGCCGCTTTTCTGGGAGCTGGCGATAGGCCGCAAGGATGTGCGACGAATGCCACTGTGCACCGGTGACGTCAGAGATACGATCTCGCAGTTCAGTCCGCCGGTGCGCTTTGGACGACAATATCGCACCGAGCTGAGTCGGGCGCGTTTTGTTCGTGTTTTTCTGCATGCAAATGTCACGCAGATCATTCCCGATGCCTTGTGTACCCGGATTGAACAGGTCAGAGTACGCACGCTGACAGGCAGGCAGGCGACAGTTTCGGCGCGCCTGTTTGTGCTGGCGACCGGCGGCATAGAGAATGCGCGTCTGCTCCTCGCATCAAATGAAATCGCGACCGAGGGTCTGGGCAATGCGCATGGGTTGGTCGGGCGCTTTTTCATGGACCATCCGCGCATGCTGAAAGGCAGTGTGAGCTTTTCTCCTGCGTGGTCACGTAACAAGCTTTATGACATCAAATACAACTACATGAACCGCGCGTTGTCAGCGCACGGCGTAAAGATTGCAGCGCAGCTGGCACTGACCCGCAAGGCCATGGAGCGTGAGCGCCTGCTGAATGCGAGACTGTGTTTCTGTTCCGAGTTTCCGGGCGAGGGCAGTGCGGGTGCGCAGGCGCTGTTCCGTCTGAAGCAGGCGCTACTCAAAAAAGATCAGCCGGGTTGGCGGCTGTCCGACGATCTGACGATCATGATGAAAGACCCAGTGAATACCTTTGCGTATGGTTTCACACGTTTCTTTCATCCGCGCGCGATGATACGGCAAGTTAGTTTTCAAGTCATCATCGAGCCTGCGCCCGATCCCGACAGCCGTGTAACCTTATCTGCGGAACGTCGTGATGCGCTGGGTATGCCGCGGGTACGCGTCGACTGGCGATTAAATGATCTTGTCAAACAGACGGCGGATCGCACGCTGTCTCTGATTGCTGCGGAGCTGCAAGCCTCAGGTGTGGCTCGTGTTGAAACGGGGTCGTCTGTCCTCGCGCATGGCTGGCCGCCGACACTGGAGAGAGAAGGGACCTGGCATCATATGGGCACGACACGCATGCATGATCATCCTCGACATGGCGTCGTTGACCATCATAGTAAGGTACATGGCCTCGCCAATCTCTACATCGCTGGCAGTTCAGTGTTTCCGACGGCGGGTGCAAACTTCCCGACGATTACGATCACCGCACTCTCGCTGAGATTGTCTGCGCACCTGATTGCCCAACTGCGCCAAGATCGCAGCCAGTGGTCGACATCAGCGCCCGGGATACCTGCGTCCGATGCGACCGATACGCTGATTACGGCATCGATGCGCTCCCCTAATTTGCATGCACCGTAATCAGATGGCGCAAACGCGCCACTGATTCATTCACCTTCTCTTCCCTGCTGTCGATCTGACAGCTTTTTTTTGTAATTTTTTTTGAACGGCATCATCGTGATCTTTTGCGATGATGCCGTTCGTCTATTGCCGGACCGATCATTGCATTTTGCAATATTCTTTCCGCACGAAAAGTTTTTTATTTCTGTACGGAACTCTTCTTCTCAAGCAATGCTCTGACACAAGCATTTGCAAGCGATCTGCGTTTCACGCGATCCAGAAATTGAGAGGGAGAAATTTTTCATGTTTCAAGTGTCAATCAACCGCAAGTTCCTGAGGTCAATGTCGCTCACGGCGACTGCCAGTGTTTCCGTGCTGCTCGCTGCCTGCGGCGGTGGTACCGGCACCGCGTCCTACTCGATCGATTCCTCGGGCAATCTGACTTCGGCCAGCGCGTCGACCAAACTGGCCAACGGTTCAACCCAGACCACGACGGTTAGCTCGACACCGGCAACGACAGCCGGATCTACCACGACGACCACTGCCACGGGGACGACCACCACCACAGCCCCGACGACGACTACGGGAACGACCACCCCGACATCACCCACGACAACCGGAACAACCACAACAACCGGTACCACCACAACCACCGGCACCACCACAACGCCAACGACAACAGGCACGACCACCACAACAACACCAACGACGACGACAGCTCTCAAGCCCTACGGTCAGACTGGCACGTTCACGCTGACCTTCCAGGACGAGTTCGATAGCTGGAATACCGCGAAATGGAATGACGCGATCTGGTACGAGACAGGTAACGCAACCAAGAATTACGCTGTCTCGAACGGTTCGCTAAATATCTGGCCGCAGCGTGATGCTAACGGCAAGTTCTTCAAACGTACCATCGACACCTACGGCAAGTACTATCAGACCTACGGCTATTTCGAGATTGATGCGAAGCTGCCAATCGGCAAAGGTACCTGGCCGGCGTTCTGGTTGTTTAACCATATTGGTACACGTCGTCCTGAAATCGATGTAATGGAAGCCTATGCAGGCGGCGGCCCCAACAGCGGCTGGTCCGATGCCAATCTTCATCCCACCGCGTATGCTCCGACGGTGTGGATTGATGCAGGTAACCTGGCAGGTACCAAGACCATCCTTACCAGCGATCTGTCGGCTGCGTTCCACAAATATGCGGTCAAGTGGGAAGCATCGAAGCAGACCTTCTACTTTGATGGTCGTGAAGTCTTCAGCGTGAACGTATCGATGGGTGACCCAATGTACATCATGCTCGACCTCTGGTTTGGCAGTGCCAGTGGTCAGGCAGATAGCACGACCCCGACTGGCAGTGGCAATTCCTACGAAGTCAATTATGTTCGTGCATGGAAGCTGAGCTGATCGGTCTGTTTCTCTTCTGAGCGGCAGTAGCGCTTAACAACAAGCCTCTGAAAAGCAGCAACGCGACCGGCCCCCCGCCGGTCGTTTTCAGGGCCAGCGTATTGCTGGCCCTTTTTCTTTGCTACCTTTTGTCTGGCGACAAGACGGTGCAGGAGTTTTCAGCAGACGATGAAAGCATGCTCAGGGAGATACAGCGCGTCATTGTGCTCTTCGCAGCAGTGCATGGAGCACTGGCCGTTGCGGACGATCGCGGACAAGAGACACTGCCATTACCCGCTGTGGTGAATGATGGCGATACGATAGCGCTGCTCTGCGGCCGTATCTACAGCGGCACGCTCGATCTGCAGGGACGCAATGATGTGACAGTGCGTACCGAGGGACATTGTGGCAAAGCCGCGCTGACACCGGCGACGCCAGTACGAGGCTGGGTACGCGAGGGTCACTTGTGGACGGCGACAATAGATGCCGAGCCGCTGATGCTGCAGCTGGATGATCAGCTCATGTCGCTGGCCCACCATCCGAACGGCTCCAATGAGTGGCTGACAGCACAGGGAGCAGGCCCGGATCGTCTGCGCATCACGGTGGGTACCCATGATCTTTCTGGCGCAACGCTGGTTTGGCGTCCTGAGGACTGGTTAATCCTTAGCCAGCGCATCGTTCGGCATGAAGACGGCGTGGTACGAATCGCATCGTTACCAGAACCCGGCTTCGGATTTCGGGAAACAACGCCCTATTACCTCGAAGGTCAGCGATGGATGCTGGATACTCCCGGCGAATGGGTTTTTGAAAACGGCAGGCTTTATCTGTGGATGCCAGATGACGGTTCTCCCGAGGGGCGCATCTGGGCAGCAACGCGTGCCACGGCGATTGATGCGCGCGGGACGCACAGGCTAAGTATTCAGGATGTACGAATTTTTCTCGCGGCACGTGGAATCGATGCCGGTGAGTCCGATTCACTGTCGGTTAACCGTGCAGAGATTGCCAATAGCTTTGAAGAGGCCTTGCGCATTGGTGGCGAGGGCGCGCGCATCTCTTTTCTAAAGGTGACAGGAACTCGCCAGCATGGGCTACGTGCCGAGGACGATGCGCGTAATGTCAGTGTTTCAGACAGTGTGTTCGAGCGGATCGGGATGCTGGGCATGCCGCTGCGCTCAAAGGGGGCGATCGTGTTTGAACAAGCACGGGGTCTGTCTATCATGCGCAATCGCATCGATCAGTCTGCCTATCTGGGCATACGCGTGTTCCGGGACGCGACAGTCGCAGATAATGTGATTACACGCGTCTGTCAGTGGATGAGTGACTGTGGTGGTATTTATACCTTTGCCCGTGACAAATTGCCGCTGGCGACACGGATCGAGCGCAACCGCATCAGCGGCCTGCGTGGCAGGCTGTCTCACGGGATCTATCTGGATGATTTTGCCAATCAGGTGACCGTACGAGATAACTGGGTGTCTGATAACCCCGGCGGCATGCAACTACACGATGCATTCAATAATCTCATCACTGGCAACCGTTTTCGCCGCAGCACCTATGAACACCTGTTGTTCAATGAGACCGCTCCGTGGTCTTCAATGAACGGTAATCAGGTAGTCAACAATCGCTTTGATCTCACGAATGAGGTGCCTGTGTACAGACTGTGGAGTCATCATGGCGGTGCGAATCTGCGCCGTTTCGCGCTGTTTGGAAACAATCGTTATGTCGGAAAATCCCGCCGCTTTGCTCAGCTGGAGGGCAGTGGCTGGCTTGACGCCAGCGCGTGGCGCGAACACATGGGCGAGATCGACCCCAGCTTTTCAGCGCCCGCCGCGCTTCCAAAGCTGGCCCGGCAGCCAGCACAAAAATAAGGTATTCGTTACCAGATAGCGGCGCAGCAGCCGCGCGGGTTCCATCGCCAGCCGGTGCAACCACTCCAGGCCAAGATACTGCCAGATCAGAGGCGCGCGCTGCAGCGTACCCGCATGATAGTCAAAGGCAGCGCCAACGCCGATCATGACTGCATTCAGCTTCCCTCGCTGCTGTGCCATCCACATTTCCTGCTTAGGGCAGCCGAGGCCAACGAACACCAGACGCGCGCCCGAAGTCTCGATCAGCCGCTGGATATGTCGTTGATCTTCATCGTTCAGTTCACGGAAAGCAGGCGAACACTGTCCGGCCAACCGCAATTCTGGAAAGGAAGTTCTGAGTCGTGTGCGCAATTTCTCCAGTGTTGTGATGGTGCCGCCCAGCAGGAAGACAGGTAGCTGCAGACGTTCTGCTTCCTGCATCAGCATCCACATCAATTCAGGGCCACTGATACGCTGCTGCTCTGGCCATCCTGACTGTCGCATCAGCCACGCGACAGGTGCGCCGTCAGGTGTGCAGAGATCGGCACTGCCGAGCGCCTTTGCGAAGTCTTTGCGCTGTCTGGCTGTGACGAGTGAGTGCACATTGCACACACACACCATACGAGACGACTCGATTCCTGTCGCACTGGCCCAGAAAAGAATGCGTGAAAGCACCTGTTCCCAACCCAGGGCATCGATGCGCGTACCCAGCAGATTGGCAGTGAAGGATGACATCTGGCTCAGCCTCTTAGTCGTTGAGATTGTGATGTGAATTACAGCGCAATCCAATCAGGCTGTCGCTGACACCTCGCAATACCAGTACGGCGCAGGTCGGCGAAGATGTACAGGTCAAAGTGACAGTCTGATCATCATTACTTATTCAGTGCTCATCATCCGTTCATCATCTGTTCATCAACCTTTCATCAGAAAAGCCACTGCATGGTTCCTGTACTGATTGATCAAGCCAACCAGCGTTGTCGTCAGCGGCTGCGCGATGCATTCGCCGAATTCAGCGCAGGCGATGGCCCGCAGAAAACACTGGAGATCGACATGCTCGACCGGCTACCGCCTCCCGACCATATACGTCTTCCCTATGAAGATACCCAGTTCGACTGGGTGGCTTGCCACAGCCTGCTTGAGCATTACACTAGCCATGAGCGTCAGGTTCGTTTTCTGCGCGAGCTGATGCGCATTGCTCGCAAGGGCGTATTTGTTTCTACGCCTAACCGCGGGCATCCACTGATACGCTGGATTCAGCCCGAGCGTGATCTTGAATTACTCGATGCGCTCGATATCAAGGCACTGGTGGATGTGCTCCCGGGACGTCCTGAGTGGAAGCTAGGTCATTTGCGGCTGTATGGCTTCAAGGCGTACTACTTTCTGATGATCTGGAAGCCCGGGTTTGCCGCCGGGGCGCCATCGCAGTAGCGCGTCACGAGTTGCAGATTATTCAGTCGCCTGCTGGCCGGTATCCATTCCACTGCCTCTGCAAGAAAGCGATCCAGCGCTTGCCACAGGCCGAGGCGGTCGATATCGATACTATGACACCACAAATGAAATACACCGCCGTGTCGTACCGTCCACGCAAACAAACGGCGCAGCCGGTCCAGCCAGTGTGCCTCCTGTAATAACAGTTGCAGCGCGGGCCAGCGCGCTTGCCAGTGGCTCTGCGACAGAAAGTTACGGATCAGTACGGTGCGCGAATGAGGATAGAACTGTAATGTGGTCGGCACTTCCATAGGCTGATGACCGACATCCAGACGCAAATTCTGTGTGGTTCGCGCATACCGGAATCCCGCCGCCTGAACCATGCCGCAATGAACTGCACGGTATTTGCCGCCGGGGTAGCAGAAGCCGTGCACCGGCCGCCCCAGTATGTCCTGCAGTACGCGCTTTCCGTTAGTGATCTGCCTGAGCGCTTCATGCAGCTCGAGGTGTGCGAGATATCGATGCTCCAGCGTGTGTGAGCCGATCTCAAACCCTTGCGACAGCTCGCGCAGCGCGGATTGCGACAGCACCGGCTGCCCTTCGCTGTTACGCACGGGTACATGGAAGCTGGCCTGCACGCCATGTTTTGTCAGCAGATCCGCCATGCGCATATCCAGCGGATGACCATCATCGACCGAGAGGCTGAGCACAGCGGCATTTATCATGATTTCTCGAGTGAGACTGCTGACCGTGGGCCGACAGACGACTTGCGCTTTGCCCTGAGAGCGAATTCGCAAGCATCCAGTAATCCCTTTGCGGCGCTGTCGAAGTGATAATGTGTGACGCGCTGCAGGCTTTGTGCACTGAATGTGCGCCATCGCGTCTGATCGTTTAGCAGACCTTGCGCACAGTCTGCCCACAGTGTCACCTCCCGGCGGCGAACATAGCCGTTGATGTCATTGATGATCAGCTCGCCGGCAACACCAGCCTCCGGACTGACAATGACGGGAAGCCCGGCCGCGCATGCTTCGTTGGCGACGATGCCCCAGACATCACCGTGCGTAGGAAACAGAAACACACGGGCAGAGCGATACAGGTCGGGCAATTCTGCCTGCAGGGCGAAACCATGAAAATACGTGTCCACGTAATCTGCCTGTTGCAAGGCCTGTAATCTCATCAGCGGTTCAAGGCTGCCTGAACCGACGAAAAGCAGTCGCGTCTTACGCTGCAGACGAATCGCCGTTTCGCGAGCCACGGCCAGCGCGAACAGAGGGTCTTTTGACGGTTCGAAGCGCCCGCAGAAAATGAAATCATGCGCAGGCTGTAATGAGCGAGCAGCCGGAAGAAATTGCTGATTGTCCACGCACAACCATGAATAAAAACAGGCCTCAGGGGGAACACCGTAAGAATGAAACAGCTTTTGTCCACCTTCGCTGGCTGCAATGAACGCCTGTGTTCGATGAAATACCCATCGTCGTACCAGCCGGTGCTTGAGCGACAATGACTGCTCGGATTGCCAGGTGCCATCAGTCATGGCGACATGCGCCTGGCTTTGCATCCGCGCAGCGATAAACGCATACAGATGCGTAGGATTGAAGCCGTCGGTAATCACGATATCAGGCTTCAGCCTGAGTAGCAGCGGCACCACATCAGGATTGTTATGTACGTAACGATCACCGATCGTGAAGAAGCGCTCGCGCAGATAATGATGTGCAAAATCCATGGGCGGCAAGTCCCATGCCCGGTTGGGCTCGCGGCGCGCGCAGAACACGGCATGAAAATCAATGCCAGTCTGGTTGGCCAGTCGGGAAAAGATCGGCACCCGGTAGGGCGGCGGAGTGTTGGTGACGAGTGCAATGCGCATTCGCACAGACCTCAGTGCGAATGACTGTCTGTCAGCTTTGGCGGCTCGGCGATATGACTGCACTCGTGGCTGCGCTCATGACTGATTGACCAGCGCAGCCAGCCAGCCAGCCGGCCGGCAGTCACCGTCAGCCCGTGCATCAGATCCGCACCCAGACGTCCTTTACATAGGGGTTTGATTACCGTTGACAGCAGTCCGCGCATGATCACCCACAGCGGTAAACGGTGTTTGGCATACATGGCACCTGTGCCACGCGCGCGCAGCAGAGCCGAGCGGCGCGCGATGCGGCTTTTCGATGCGGCGGGGGGATCGACGCGATGATGAACCCGTGCGCCCGGTTCATGGGCGACAGTCGCACCAGTGCGTAGCACACGCAGCATCAGGTCGGTCTCTTCACCGGCACCGAACCACTGCCCCACACCAAGTCGTCCATCGAAGCCACCGATCTGCTGCACCAGTGTGCGCTCGAAAAACAACGTGATCGATGCTACTGGAAAATCGCGAAAGCGCGAGGAACGTTCCCAGCTCAGCAATCCGGGAGGCTGCGGCGCATCCTGTTCGACCCATTGGCAAATCACGCCCTGCGGACAATCATTGCGGCGACTGCGAAGCATGATGCGCGAAAGCATGTCGGGCTCGTACCAGCAGTCATCGTCGGGGAAGCCCAGCCAGCGACCGGTGGCCGCAGCGATGCCCGCATTTCTGGCCAGCGCAAGATTCGGTGGCCGGTGCCGGAGTCGCCGCAGCATCAGTCCGAGGCATTGCGCGCGCTGCAGCACGGGGAGCAGTCTGTCATCTGCATTCTGGTCAACGACGATAATATCGAAGTCATGAAAAGTCTGCGCAGCGAGTGAATCGAACAAGCGGTTCAGCTCGGTGGTACGTCCTACAGTCGCCAGTATCAACGAGATTTCACGCATTCTTCAGACTCCTGCTGTGGGTGGGGCTGCGGATAAGGCTGTTTCTGATTTGTCTGAGCGCGCGTCGTCGTCGTACACAAAATCGTGCATGATGCATCCATCGCTGAAGTGGCCTTTTCCCGGTGTGCGCCAGCCGGACTGCGAGGTCTTCCTCCATGGCTGCAATGCGGTCGCGTGTCGACAGGCTGCCCGGATGTTCCCTGAATGCAGTCAGTGCGGTGTCTAGCTGAAGCGGATCAGCGATGACGGAGAGCCTCAGCCAAAGGTCATAGTCCATCGCATAGCGCAGCCGTGTGTCGAACCCGCCGGATTCCTTCAGCAGAGTGCGGCTGACAAAGGTGGCGGGATGCGGAATGAAATTCCCGTTCAGCAGTCGCCGGCGGCTATAGCGTGGTGCAGCGTAATTCTCGGCAAGCAGTTGCCCGTCGAGCGCGCGCGCCGTGCGGCCGAACAACCAGCGGCAGCTGCTGGATTCGAAACCGCGAGCGACTCGTCTCAGTACATAGGGATCAAGGTAATAGTCGTCGGAATGCAGATGCGCAATGATTTCTCCGCGCGCGGCGTCGATACCGGCATTCATTGCATCGCTGATACCATGGCATCGATTCCGGATTAGCGTGATGTCACGAGGTATTGCACTGATCTTTTGCAATGTGCCGTCAGTGGAGTCACCATCCACGAACACATAATCGATGCTGACATCGCGCTGGCAAAGTACTGAGCGTATGGATTCATCAATCCAGCCTGCACTGTCCTTCGTGCAGGTGATGATGGAAAAAAGTGGCGAGCTCATGCGGTAGCGATCTGACCTCCTGTCAGGACTGTGGCTGATCTCAGCGGTCCTGGCGGAAGCTTGTACAGGTACAGCAAGCGTTGCGCAGCCTGTCTGGCATCGGCAGCCTTTGATGGCAGCACTGGAATATCCGAGCGCGAATCAAATGAAAGCAATGCACTGGCGAGCGACTGCATGTCATCAAACAATTGAAGCTGATGTGGCGCGTTCGCATAGTCAGCAAGTTCCGGCGTTCCGCCCAGCCGCAGCGCAAAGACAGTCTTGCCGAGCGTGAGCGCTTCCAGTACGGTCGATGCGCAGGCTTCCTCGCATACGGAAGGCACCACGATCGCATGCGCGCAGGCGGTTCTTCGCAGTGTTTGCTCCCCGCTTTGCCATCCCAGAAAATTTACCCATGGATAGCGTTCCCGCAATGTGAATTCATCGCTGCCATCACCGGCAACGCTCAGGTCCAGCTGCTCGTACGCATGCATCGCATCCAGCGCCTCCAGCAGACTGCCAACGCCTTTGGCCGGGTACAGTTTGGCCGCGACAAAAACCTGAAGCGGCCCGGCGCTTGCGGGAGGAGTAATTGATTCGCGCGCCGTCTGCAAAGCTCGTACATCGATGAAATTGTGTACCGTTACTCCCCAGTCACCCGGCCCCAGACTTCGCTGCAGATTGCGCTGCAAGAAGTTGGATACAAATACGGTCTTATGGCGAAGGAATCCCTGCTTCACTTCTTGACGAAAGCGCTGTGCAGCCATCGCTGAGACTTTCCGCTGTACTGGATTGGGCCGCCAGTGCCGGCATCCTGCACAATCCTCAGGATCTGTGCTTTCGCATATTCGTCCGCGCGCAAAACGGGTGTGAATCAGGCAGTCGCTACCCTGGTCATGCCGGGTCTGAATGAAGTTCAAGTCAGCGGGAAGATAACGAGCGACATTGGGTAGGTGGCCGTGATAATGAATCACGTCGTAGTGATCTGCACGCCGCCGTATCGCACGCGCAAAACGTCGGGCGATCAGGCTGCGTTTGGGCGGCATGAACACACCCAGTTTCATCTCTTTCCATCCATCGAACTGGCCATGCAGTTCCGGGAAAAATTTTCCATTGAACGTGTGAAGCTCGTCTGACAGCCCGGGGGGATAATCATCATTGCCCATCAAATCGACCTGATGACCCATCTCGGTCAGCGCGCGCATTAGCGCCAGCACATGCCGCGCAAGGCCGCCCATCCCGGGCGTCGGCAGATCTTCGCTGACCATCAGGATGCGCACCTCAGTAAGCTCCTGCCAGCAGCCGTCGCGCCATACTGCGCAAGGTCTCGCGCTCGCTCTCGTTGACCAGCAGCGTCAGCGCGAATCCGAAGAGCACCAGCGTTGCAGTGCACGCCATCGTCAGCAGCCCGGGGACTCCGGGTGGCAGCAGCCAACGGAGTGGTAGCGTCATCAGCAGCGCCGCGATCCCAATACTCAATGCGGGGAGCCACGCGGATCGCCAAGTGTCTGTGAGTGTCACAGGAACGCTGCGGCCATGCACATAAACGAGAAACAGGGCACCCATGCAGGCTGAGGCAATCAGGTGTGCCGCTGCAGCGCCAACGATGCCGCCCAGTTGCGTACCCGCACAGACGAGCGGCACACCGACCAGTCCGCGCGCCAGCGCAAAGCGACCGGTCAGGCGTGGATGTCCAAGACCGTCATTCACCAGCGAAGGAATATTCGTCAGAGAATCCAGCAATAATCCCAGTGTCACCAGCAGTAAGACGGGGTAGCCTTGACTGACGAACGCCGGTCCTACCCAGCGCCGCAAGAACTCTTCTCCGGTGAGCGCAATGACACCCAGCACCGCAAGATTGAGATAACTCAGCCAGCGCGTCGCGTCCAGATACAGCAACCGCAGCGGCTCACGCTGACCGGTGGCTGCCAGTGCGGATACGCGCGGGTAAATCACGCTGCCCAGACGGTAAGTCAGTCCAAGCACCCGACTGGCCAGCTGGTTAGGCACGGCATAGAAAGCGAGTGCCACCGGACCGGCCAGCGCGCCGATGATCAGCTTGTCGGCGTGCTGATGCAGCATCGAGGCCAGTCTTGACAGATACGCGTAGGCAGAGAAGCTGGTTAGCGCTTTCCGTATACCGGTGCCTGGCCAGCGTGGCTGCAGTGGCAGGTGCAGATTACGCAGCAGCCAGACAAGCCAGAGGGTGTTAACCACCGACACGGCAACGCGCGCCGCGATCACGCCGGCAATACCCCCGCCAGCCATAGCAACAGCAGCAGACAGCACATTGACGAGCACACCAAAAAATGCCTCACCCTGCGCCGAACGGTCATACCGTTGTATGGCCTGCGGAACCACCAGCAGATAGTTCTGTATCTGGGTCAGTGCAAATCCCAGCGCGGCGATACGTAGTGCAAGCAAGGCATCATCCTGCAATGCCTTGCTGACTTCGAAAAACCGTTCCAGCAGCGTCGTGGCCAGCACAGCCAGCAGTGCACCGCCGAGCAGTCCGATGGCTGTATAAAACATCAGGCCAAACCAGAAGGTCTCGCGGAAGTTTTCATCTTCTGCGCTGGCATGGAATTGTGACAGGTAGCGTATCGAACCCGAAGATAGATTCAGGTCGACGATACCGAAATAACCCACCACCGAGGTAACGAGGGTAATGATGCCAAAGCCCTCAAGACCTACGCCCCTGATCAACAAGGGAACCGTCGCGAGCGCAACCAGTGCAGGTATCGCGGAGCCGCTCAGGTGCCAGAGCGAATTACGCAGCAACATGAAGGCTCCGTGCTGATGCTGAGACAGCAAAGGGCGAGATGAGTGTGGGTCTGCGCGGAATGCACAGGTAGGGCAGGGCGAGAGTAAGTCCCAGCAGCAGCATCGTGCGAAACTCGATCACTGGTGTGCCTATCAGCAGCGTTGGCATCCAGAATAAAAGACCTGCCATCGCCATATCGGCTAGCAGCGCCTCATGCCCGCGCCAGTAGCGTCGCTGTCTGCCGTAATGGATGACGACAGCAGCGAGCAGCGCGATGAACATCACCAAACCGGTCAGCCCGGACTTCAGCGCGAGATGACCAAAGCCGCTGTGCACAAAATCAAATTTGCCAAAGTGATAGTCGAGAATCTCTTCATTGCCATAGAAGCTCCCCCAGCTGCCAAGCCCGAACAGCCAGTTACCTTCAAGGCTTCTTGCAGCTGCTTCCAGTTCATAGAAGCGACTGACTTCCGTTGATCGTGCGGGGCCGACGTCGTATAGCAGCGAGGAAAGAAATCCGCCGGAGCCCATGGTACTGAATTGCAGTCGCTCTTTGAGCAGCGTTGCTGACGCGGCGATCATTCCCAGTGAACCAGCAGCGGCCAGCCACAGGCGCCGGCGCCAGGGCAGTTGCCAGAACAAGACCAGTGACATCAATGCCAGACCGATCAGTGACGAGCGACGAAATGACAGGGCGACGGTGGCGATTTCCAGTGTCAGCCACAGCAGAAGCAGTGCACGCCGGGGCAGGGAGAGCCGCACCTGTGGCATCAGCAGCAGCCATGCAATCACAAATGCCGCCAGTGCCGCAATGTAGTTGTCGCAGATATCGAAATAGACGAGCCGTATGTCCAGGCTTTCGAAATTGCGATACGGATTTGCATTGTCACCACCAAACCACTGATAGCGCACCAGACCGAACGTGGCGCGCACGGCCGCAAGTGCGAGAAGCACGCGCATCAGCCACTGCTGTGATCGTGCATCAGCCAGCGTTTCAGTCACCAACCAGCTGAACAGTAGCAGATTGATCACGTTGATCAGGCCCGTGTAACCGAGTATCTGCAGAAGCGCTTTGCCAGCCGTGAGGCCGAGCACGACATGCGCGAGCATCAGGAAGGTGAACGATGCCAATGCTGCTGGAAAGGGAGTTGGTTTTCTGGCTGCTTGATGGCGGTGAAGTTCCTGATGTGAATGATGCAGACGATGCAGAAAGGCCGCCGTCGCTGCCAGCCACAGCAGCAGGTTAAGAAGGGAAAAATAGAATATTCCGGTGCCCCGCGAATAGATCGTGTTTTCTTCCTGAAGCTGGCCCCAGGTCGACGATGAAAACACACACAAGATTGCGATCAGCGTCAGCGTTGTCATTGAAGGATGACGCAGGCAAGCGCCGAGTACGAGTGGCATGGCCAGCAGACAAGCGAGCAGCACGAGCACGACATCGGTGGTGACATTCATGTCCATGGACGATGCTCAGTAGCGCAACCCGGGTTGTTCGGAAAGGCCACGGTAGGCCTGCTCGGCATGTGCAGCTGCACTCGCTGCCAGTAAGTGACGATAGGTGCGCAGGATGCCTTCCCGCAGACTGATAACCGGCGCCCAGCCGAGACTTCTGAGCTTGCCGGAATCCAGCAGCTTGCGCGGCGTGCCATCGGGTTTGCTGGTGTCAAAGCGCAGCTGGCCCTGAAAGCCGATAATGCTCGCGATCAGCCGCGCAAGATCGGCAATACTGATCTCTTCGCCGCTGCCAACATTCAGGTGCGAGCATTGTGGTGAGACCAGGGTCTGCAGCGACTCACGATCCAGCTGCATCAGATGAATGCAGGCCGATGCCAGATCGTCTACATGCAGGAATTCACGCAATGGCTGGCCGCTACCCCACACCACGACCTCTCGTGCATTGGACTGGTACGCGTCATGTATTTTCCTGAGCAGCGCAGGCAGTACATGGCTGCTTTCCAGATTGAAGTTGTCACCCGGACCGTAGAGGTTGGTTGGCATCAGGCAACGATAGTCGGTACCGTATTGCCGGTTGTAGCTCTCACATAGTTTGATGCCAGCGATCTTGGCCACCGCATAGGGTTCGTTGGTTGGCTCCAGCGGTCCGTTGAGCAGCGACGTTTCGACGATCGGTTGTGGCGCCAGCCTGGGGTAGATGCACGAGGAACCAAGAAACAGCAATCGCTGCACCCGGTACCGCCATGCTTGATGAATCACGTTCGTTTCTATCATCAGGTTCTGCCGGATGAACTCGGCAGGTTGCAGATCGTTCGCCTTTATGCCACCCACCCGCGCGGCGGCCAGATAGACGGTATCAATCGCATGACTGGAAAAAAATTCTTCTACCTGCGCTGCATCTGTCAGATCCAGTTCATCATGCGAGCGCAGAACCAGTTGCAGTTTCCGAGTCGGGTTCAGCGACCTCAGATGACGCACAATCGCAGAGCCGACCATGCCGCGGTGGCCAGCAATAAATACTCTTTCAGCGTAGGTTCTGTTCATGATGCATCAAGCAGTGTCAGAAGCCGTCATGGTGAGCGAATGCGGTAAATCCACTCTCTCTCAGCAGCGCATACTTGCGTGCCGCCGACAGATCGGCCTGTACCATTTCACTGACCAGTTCAGCCAGACTGGTGCGCGGCGACCAGCCCAGACGTTCGCAGGCACGGCGCGGATCGCCGAGCAGGGTCTCGACTTCCGTAGGACGGAAATAGCGCGGATCAACACGAACGATGACCTGGCCCGGCTTGACTTTCGCTGCATCACCCGCTGAATCGACCCGCGCTACTTCACTGAGACCTTCACCACTCCAGACGAGCGAAATGCTCAGCGCTGCGGCAGCTCGGTCAACGAATTCACGGACGCTGGCCTGACGACCGGTGGCGATCACGAAGTCCTCAGCGACTGCCTGCTGCAGCATCAGCCATTGCATCTCGACATAGTCGCGCGCATGCCCCCAGTCACGCAGCGCGTCAAGATTGCCGAGGTAAAGACAGTCTTGAAGTCCCAGTGCGATACGGGCCAGACCACGCGTGATTTTTCGGGTCACGAAAGTCTCGCCACGCAGCGGCGACTCATGATTGAACAAGATACCGTTGCAGGCATACATGCCATAGGCCTCGCGATAATTCACCGTGATCCAGTAGGCATACAGTTTGGCGGCGGCATAAGGACTGCGCGGGTAAAACGGCGTGGTCTCACTCTGCGGCATCTCTTGCACCTTGCCATAAAGTTCAGAGGTCGACGCCTGATAAAAGCGGGTCGTCTTTTCCAGTCCGAGGATGCGTATTGCTTCCAGCAGCCGGAGCGTACCGATGCCATCGGAATTTGCGGTGTATTCAGGCTCCTCGAAACTGACTGCCACGTGACTCTGCGCAGCCAGGTTGTACACCTCGTCGGGTTTGACCTGCTGCATTACCCGAATCAGCGATGCCGTATCAGTCATGTCACCGTGATGCAAAATGAATCGGCGTCGCGATTCATGAGGATCCTGATACAGATGATCGATACGCGAGGTGTTCAGCAATGAGCTGCGGCGTTTGATCCCATGTACCTGATAGCCCTTACCGAGCAACAGTTCGGAGAGGTAGGCGCCATCCTGACCGGTGACACCTGTAATCAATGCGATACGTCCTTCGGTACTCGCCTTGGTAGCGTGGTTCATCTTTATCCAGGAAGAGAATCAGACTGTCATTGTCGGCATCCGCTGCCGCTGCGACTTGTGTTGTGTCAGCTGCGGCGCGGGTAGATATCAGCGCATGCTGCTGGGCTCAATAGCCTTCGGGGTTCTCGCGCTGCCAGCGCCAGTGATCGGCGCACATCTGTTCCAGGCTGCGTTCCGCCTCCCAGCCCAGCAGTTCTCTGGCGTTTTGAGCTGATGCATAACAGGCGGCGATATCGCCGGGCCGGCGCGGGCCGATGCGCACGGGCAGACGCTTACCGCAGGCTTTTTCGAATGCGGCGACTGCTTCCAGAACGCTCACACCCTGACCGGTGCCGAGGTTGACAGTGAAACTGCCGG
>JACCDH011258756.1_pt1 | contig 25674 bp, 24 predicted proteins | sample 7442481 | NCBI WGS metagenome assembly JACCDH01 (sample SAMN15323433, study PRJNA562643) | freshwater metagenome | isolation source: river surface water | place: USA:Blue River Watershed | collected 2017-08-15 | reverse complement strand
GGTTTAAGTGATTTAAAGACAAGAAAAACTATGGCAATTGTGGAGTTGTTGGATCATGCAAGGTTATTGAGTCCTGTGGATGTGGTGAAGGGAGTGAAATAGCAGTTAAATTATAATGTAGTATTTTTAGATTAGAAAATAAACCCATGATCTACCTACACAAAATACTACCCATTTTCGTTCTACCTATCATGCTAGTAATAATAGCAATACTCATAGGATTAATCAGGAAAAAGAAAAAGCTCATCTATATAGCAATAGGAGTACTATATATCATATCCACCCCTATATTCTCTAACAACTTCTTTAAGCTAGTAGAAGGTAGCGAAAACAGAAAGCCAATAAACACTATAGATAGTGCAGATGCAATAGTAGTGCTAAGTGGAATGTTAGAAATAAATGAAGTGGGAGATTCAACCTATGTAGAATGGGGAGACCCCGATAGGTTATTTGGAGGGATAGCTTTATTTAAAGCAGGTAAAGCTCAAAAGCTGGTATTTACTGGTGGCAAAATGCCATGGGATAAAGCAAAGAAAACGGAGGGAGAGGTATTAAGAGAATATGCAGTTACAAACGGTATACCAAGTGAAAACATATTTGTCACTAAGGACGTGGAGAATACTGCAGACGAGGCAGTGGCTGTAAAAGAACTAATAAACCCAAGTAAAAGAATTATACTTGTAACTTCTGCTTTTCATATGTATAGAGCTAAGAGACTCTTTGAAAAACAAGGGATTGAAGTCATTCCTTATAAAGTAGATTATAAAGTAGGAAGAAATGAAGAAATTGTAATAATGGATTTTTTGCCTGACACAGAGAGTATAAAATTAACAGAAACGGGAATTAGAGAAATAATTGGAAGATTATTTTATGTTTTAAAGAATTAATGACTCACCCCCTTACTAAATAAAACATTTGTAAAGGTCTTTATTATTATTTCTATATCTAAAAGGAATGATTTTGTTTTCAAATACTCTTGTTCTAATTGTACTTTTCGCTCAATAGAAATATCATCCCTACCATTTATTTGAGCCCAGCCAGTTATACCTGGCTTTAATTTATCAACTCCAGTAGCAACACGTAAAGCCATTAAATCATCTTGATTGTATAATGCAGGGCGAGGTCCTACAAAAACCATTTCACCTTTTATTATATTAATAAGATTAGGTAGTTCATCTAAGCTCGTTTTTCTTATGAATTTTCCAATTTTAAGAAGATATTGATCAGGATTTTCCAAAAGGTGTGTTGCTACATTTGGCGTATTTTTCTTCATGCTACGAAACTTGTAAATATTGAAGAAAGTATAATTTATTCCTACACGATTTTGAGTGAAAAATACAGGAAAGGAATCTTCGATTAGTATGGCAAGAGATACTAAAATAAAGATTGGCGAAAAAAATATTAAAAGAAAAAAGGCCAAAAGTCTACTTAACATTCGTATTAAAAGAATTTAATGTCTTAATCATCCCTTCTTTAGCAGATAAAGGCAATGATTTATTTATAGCTGTAATAATTTTATTATTAGAAACAATATAGGTTTCAGTTAATTTATTTAATCTTTCAGAGTTAAATGGTAAATTAAAAAAATCACCCACTTTGGATAAAATCTTAATGATTAATTTTGGAACATTCCAAATGTGATATTTTTCCCCTTGAATATCTGCAATTAACTTTATAAGATCATTGGTTGCCATTGGTTCATTATCTGCAACATTATAGATCCCTGAAGGTATTGCCTCGTTATTTATAAGTTCAAGTATAATGAAACAAAGGTTATCAATACTGCAGAAGGATCGTTTGTTTTCAAAAGCACCTAATGGCCATGGAAACCCCTTACTAATAATTTTGAATAATAAATTCAAATTCCCCTTATTTCCAGGGCCATGTATCATACATGGTCTTAATATATAAACTCGCTTGCCTGCAGGAATTGTCTTACTTAAGATATACTGCTCAGCATGTAGTTTACTTTTCCCATAGTGAGTAATCGGATTAGGAATATAATCTTCTGTTAATTCTGATTCTAGTATATCTGCCACTGCTTTAACTGAGCTTAGCGTGATAAAAACTTTAGCATTTGATGATAAAAAAGTATCAAAAAGCTTTTTAGTTAGCTCCGTATTCACTTTATAATATTCGTGAGGGTCAGAAATATTTTTTAGGTCGTGGGCTTTGCCCGCAAGATGAATAACCACATTTTGCTCTATTTTATTTAAAATATTTCTGCTATATTTTTTTAAAACAAAGTTCTCTCTTAAATGATGAATTAAATTAGTGCCAACAAAACCTGAAGACCCTGTTATGAAAATACTTTTAATAACGGGCATTATATTTTATTTTAAATTCTTCAATTAACATAAAAGGAATAATAAGTAAATAAGGCACTAATCTTTTAGTCAATTTGACTGGTTCAGCAATTAACCTATTCAACCAGATAAAGCGTAATCCAAAAAATTTTAATGAAGATAATTTTACTTCACCAATATAAAAATTAAAGGCAGCTCCAATACCAAACATTACACCTTGTTCTATTTTGGGTAAAATATTATGCATAAATATTTCTTGCTTTGGTGCACCGAGTGAAACCCAAATTAGATCAGGTTTTATCTTATTAATATCGTTAGATATTGAATCATAATCAAAATTGTTGACATCTAGAAAAGGTAAAGGTATATGAAAAACATTTTGAATTTGGATGCCAGAATTTGACATTTTTAATTTTATTTGATTAATAGTTTCAATAGTATTGCCAATAAAAACATGTTTTAGTGAAGTATCTCTAATAAACCTATTAAAAATATCTGGTCCATTTAAAGATTCATATTTTTTTCGATAAATTAAATTTGCAAAAAATGCAATTGAACTTCCATCACAAGAATTTATTAGTGAAGAATTAATCACTTTTCTGTATTCAATATTTTTCCAACACATTGTTAAAACATTCGCATCAATTATGCAAATATACGATGCTTGTTTATTTAAAATTTGTTTATATATATTGAAATAAAAGTGCTTTTGATTAAATTCAAAATTAATTTTAAATACTTTGTTCATGTAATTAGTTAATAAGAATTTTCTGAAGATTATTTCTAAAATGATTAAGAGTAAAATTCATCTCAAAACATTGACGACTTCTAATACCCATTTCTATAAGTACTGATGGATTTTGATAAATAATTTTAAATACATTTAAAATTGAACTTATATCGTTAGCACTAATTACATAACCATTGTCGTTTTGAATAGTATCCAATGTAGCACCTATATCAGTAGTTATAATTGGTAGCCCATACGATGTAGCTTCAATCAAAACCATAGGCAAACACTCAAAAGAATAAAAACTAGGAAAAATAAAAACATCTAAATTCTCATAAAATATTTCTTTATTTTTACCATTAACAGAACCTATAAATTCTAAATTATCTACTAACTTTCTTTTTTTAATTTCATTTAATAATTGCTCCGTAGACAAATCGGCATCATTCCCAGCTACAATACATTTAAAATCATATCCTTGATTTTTTAATAAAACCATCGAATCCAATAATAAAAGAATTCCTTTAGATATAATTAAATTAGACAAAAAACCTATAGTTAAAGTTGATTTTTCCTTGTGAGCAAATTCTTTTTTTGAAATTATTCTTGAATCAAAACTACCATTTGGAATAATATAAACATTTTCGTATTCAACGTAATTTTTAATATCATAGTATAATTTTTCACTTAATAGAAGAACATATGTTGATTTAAAAAATAATTTGTAAAAATACGAATAAATAAAATTAGAATTTATTGAAACGCCCCTATTATGCAAATGATAAAATATTTTGGTACTTTTTCTTTTAAACATTTTAATTATAAAAATGCTCAACAAATCTTTAAGAAATCCAATACCTGATACTGTTGGAGCAAAATAGATTATATCTGGTCGAGTTTTTAGTAAATGATAAAAGATAAGGAAATTTATTTTAAATATTTTAAATATTTTATTCAATTCGAAAACACCAATTCGATTGGAATTTTCGGACAAGCTTATATTTATGAAATTTGATTTTGTAATATTATCGGTTTCAAATATTTCTTTCACAATCGCTCCAACCATTGAAGACCCATTTATAGGTGGTGGTATCTGTAAAGCAAATAAGATCTTCATTATATTAATTTGTCTTTAAATCTTGCAATAATTGAATACTTTTTTAGAAATTGTCTTTGTATATTTTTATTAATTTTTAAATTTTTAGGGAATTTAAATTTCTTAAAGACATTGGGTTCTAAATTTGCCTTGAAACGTAAACTATATTTTGTATTAGTTGCATTAATATTTATACCATTATTTTCTACTAGAGAAAATTTTGGAAATACAGAATATTTAGAACGTACTAGTTGTGAAACTGTCCATCTTATGGCCCATGAGTCAATTTTTCCAATTAGTTGATTAAATAACATTTGAATAATATCACTACCACCTCTTAACATCCTGTGCCAATAAAATGGATTATAAATAAATTTCCAATAAAAATTATTGTTCCAAATCATACATGACCATCTGTCATTCCAAGTTGCCCAACCCCATGAAGAAGGTCTATAACTATAATAAATATCATGTTCAAAATTTTTTAAAATTGGTAAATCATGACTAAACCCACATATAGTTGATATTGAATTATATTTCTGATAAAAGAGTAAAGCAGAATTCATATATTCTAAAAATATGGGACTTGTAATTAAGTCATCTTCAATGACAATCACAGTTTTATGATTTTGCAACACATGATTAACCCCATCAATAATCGAATTTGCAAGCCCTTTATTATAGGGTGATTCAAAAATAATTATTTTTTTAAACCCATCTATAGTCTTAATATAATCTCGAACTGCCGCAACTTTTGTAGCATCTATTTTTTTATTAGATCCATCTGAGAAAATATATAAAACTGATTGGTTAGCATATTTATTTTTTTTTAGATATTCAACGGTTTTTATAGTTTCATTTAACCTATTAAAAACAAATAAACATATAGGGCTAATATGCATTATGAAACTTCTTTTTTTTGCGCAACAATTTTAATCTGACAAAGTGTAAATATTGAAAGTAAACCATATATTCTTGAAAGAAATTCGAAAATTCTTCTACCAAATATTCTTGCAATAAATCTGTATTTAGGTGGCCATCTATGCAAGTATTTCCCACATTTTATTATTTCAAAATCGGCGGATTTAAATAAATTTCCTAAACATTGGGCATTCCAAGTATATAGATGTTGGTTGGGATTTTTAGGGTTATATTTATGAATTATAGAATCATTTGGAACATAAAAAATAATTTTACCTCCAGGTTTTAACTTTTTATGAAGCATTTTTAATTCGTCTAATGGCCGATAACAATGTTCTAAGGCATGATTTGATATTATTATATCATAAAAGGAATCAGAAATATCTTCAAGTTTTTGAAAAACCTTTAGGTTATTATTTTCAGCATATTTTCTTGCAATATCATTAATTTCTAGACCATGTTTAATCTTACAATTAATTTTATTAAGAAGAAACCCACCGCCACAACCAAAATCTAAAATAACGTCATTCTCATTAATAAATTTTTTGAACTTAGTAGAATTTGCCCATCCACCAAATTCACCAATTTTTTTTTGATAATCCCAGTAATCTAAATGATATTCCATTTTGTTTAATTTTAATTTATATTTTTTTTATAAAAAGATCCCATTACAATGCGATAAGTTTCATTCTCAAAAAAATGATGCCTTAATTTAGTTAAATATTGAAACTTATTTTTTGAAATAAACCATTTCATGTATATAATTTTCAAAATATGAAGTATATTAATTTTTAGATCTAATGAAAAAAAGGCAAGTAAATAGTCAACTTTAATCTTTTCAAATATCTCTGGCGCTATCTTGTATATATCGTGAAAGGAATTATGTGAATAAATAAACTTATTTAAGTTTTCTATCTCTTGATGCCCAAAATTTTCAGATAAGACAACCTTGTTATTTATATTTTTAGTAAAAAGAAACTCTATTTCACTTAAATTTTGTAAGTCAAAAATCAAGCTAAATGTTTCATTAGATTTATCATGATAATCAAAATAAAAATTTCCTAAACTATAAAATATTTTACTATTATTGTATGATTCTATTCCTTGAGGTACATGAGGATGACTACCAATGACAAAATTTGCGCCACAATCACAGATTAATTTATACTTTTTCCTCCATTCCCAAAGTGGTATTTTTACATTTTCTAAGCCTGCGTGTACAAAAACAAAGAGTAAGTCAACTTTTGCACGTGTCTCTTTAACTAGATTTTCAAAATCGGGATGATTTAGCCATAAATAACCAAAATCAGATTCTTTAGAATAATTATTATAGGCACCATTATGATATTCGCAAGCGTTAATGAAACCGATTTTTTTTCCTGAAATATCTTTAATTAAGGGTTTGAATATTTCTTCATAATTTTTTCCTGCACCAATATATTCTATACCATTACTTTCTAATGAGGCAATCGTCGTTTCAAGGCCTAAATTGCCATAATCGAAAATGTGATTGTTTGAAAGCAGAGCTAAATTAAACCCTGATTTTTTTAATGTAGAAAGAGTATTTTGATGTTGTTTTAAATTTGGGCCTGCTTTCAAAATAGGATTTAACCCTGAAGCAATTGGACCTTCTAAATTAAAAATTGCTATTTCACAATTGGATATTACATCAAAAACTTCATTCGAAATAAAGTTACCAGGATTATTTCCATTAAATATATCCCCACAAATAAATATTTTACTCATATTTTGATAATGTTAAATCAATTGATTTTAATGTGTAATACTGAAATAAAATGTTTGTATACCCAGATCGAACACCAAATAATTTATTAAGCACTTTGTAAATTTTTAAACGGTTCTCTAAAACATTATTTACTTTCCCGCCTTTTAGATTAATATTTGAGTTTATCTTATTTATAAGCTTTTTATCAATTATATTCTTCAAATAATTGTTTTTTAACAATTCAAATTCATAAGATTGAGCTGCATCATAATTTAATGAATTGTTAGTAGAATTTTTTAACCCCAATTCTTCAAATAAAAGGCTATTCTCTTTAAAATAATTTGTTTGCCAAACTCTATTATTTTTCTCATGTTCTGGTAAGTTTAAAATAGACATTACTATATCATAATTTAAAAATGGTGTCCATGCAATTAATCCATGATGCTCTGGAATAGATAATAAATAATTTAACAGAATGATTTTATTGCGCATTCTTTGCACAATTTGATACTTTTTATGAGAATATATATGAATATTTTTTATATACTCAGACTCACAATACAAGTTATTGTTATTTTTAAAATACTTACTATCTAAATTCATTCCATGAGAGTAAGTTAACTTATTTAAATTTTGATATTTATCAATGAATTGATACTTGACTTTACCAGACCAAGCATCACCAATAATGCCACTTAATACGGTGTAATTTGAAGGATTTATATTTTTTATAATTTTATCATAAAATTCAATTTGATACATTCCATGCAAATGCGTGGAAGAACCAAACAAAGAATGCCATTTATCTATAAACTCGTTAAAATTATTTAATTCAACTTGTTGCCAAGGAAATTTAAATTTTTCTGCTACTTTTTTTGCAAAAACTACTTCGTGCGAATTATATTGATTTTTAGAAAGGCCATAAGTAAAAGCTAGAACATCTTGACTATTTGTAAGAAATGAGCTTAATAATCTAGAGTCATAGCCTCCAGACAATGGCAATATAATTTTATTTTTAAAATGATTTTCGGCACTTAAAATGTATTTTTTTATCTTTTCGATAACTTCATTTGAAGATGTTTGTTTAAAATTAATGTTCGTAATGAAATCATCTTTTTCTTCAACAAAAAGCGCATCATTTTTTATTGTTAAAGTAGAAAGAAATCTTAAAAATTTAACACTCTTAAATTGAGTATGTCCGTAGAGGCAAAATCCAGCATCAAAATAATTTATTAAACCATAATAATCAAATTCAAGATTTTTTTTGTGAACTAATGTTGGGTATGTTGAAACTTCTTTGGTTTCAAGGTTATAATACACCGGAATAGAACCTAGCCAATCATTTTCTATGGTAATGTTATCTTTATTAAAATTAATAAGAATATTTCTATCATATAAATTATCATCATGAAAAGGTGACATTGAAATTCTTTGGTGGTTTCTTTTAAAGTCATTCTCATTTCCAATATACCAAAACTTTATAAAATTTAAATTATGTTTCATTTCAAATGACATAATAAGGCTGGGATTAAAATCAGCAATGTTATCTTTCTTTAAATTAAATAGCTGTTCCGTCCCGATATAGAACCCAACAATTTTAAACATTTCTTTAAATTATATTGTTTTTGAAATAATTTACTTTTTTAATATAATCACAATAAGAAATAATAATTCTAATAATTTTTTCAGAAACGTTTGGAATAGAATAATCTGCTACTAGACTTAAGTTGCGAACATTTCCAGTTTTTTGTAACTTTAATTGTTCTAACCCTTGTAAAATACGTTCAATGTTCATTCCAACCATCATAACAGATGCTTCTTCCATTGCTTCTGGTCGCTCATGCGCTTCTCTAATATTTAAAGCCCTAAAATTCAGAATTGATGACTCTTCACTTATAGTTCCGCTATCAGACAGAACAGCATAAGAATTAATTTGTAGATGATTATAATCTGAAAAACTCATTGGACTTAGCCAAAATATTAATGGATGCAATTTATGTTCAGTAGATGTATTTAATTTATTACGAGTACGTGGATGTGTGCTTACAATTATTGGTAATTGAAATTTATTAGCTATTTTATTTAAAGATAAAATGAAGTTTGAAAAATTAATATCATTATTAATATTCTCTTCTCTATGAGCTGAAACAACAAAATACTGTTCTTGTTTCAACTTTAAAGTTTCCAATATTTTACTACTATTTATTTTAGGCAAATAATATGATAACACCTCAAACATAGGTGAGCCAGTTTTTATAATTTTATCAGGTAACAAACCCTCTCTTAATAAATACTCTCTTGCTATATCGGAATAAGTTAAATTAATGTCTGCTATATGATCAACAATTTTTCTATTTGTTTCCTCAGGCACTCTTTGATCGAAACATCTATTTCCTGCTTCCATATGAAATATAGGAATTTGACGTTTTTTCGCAGGAATCGCACATAAACAAGAATTCGTATCGCCCAAAACTAATAAAGCATCTGGCTTTATTAGTTCAAAAATTGGATCAATATTAATTAATATTTGACCTATTGTCTCTATAGCTGTTTTACCTGCTGCGTTCAAAAAATAATCTGGTTTTCTAACCATCATATCTGAATAAAAAACCTCGTTTAATTCAAAATCATAATTTTGACCTGTATGAATTGTTATATGCTCGACTGCAGGGCTTGAATCTAGTAAAGCCATAACACGTGATAGACGAATAATTTCAGGGCGTGTTCCAACAACAGTAATAATTTTTAATCTATTCATGATAAATTTATACTTTTTCAAAAAATGTATCTGGTTTATTGATATCAAAAGGCTCGTCAATCCAAAAAATTGTAATTAAATCATTCTTTCCAATATTTTTAATGTTATGCGTATACCAAATCGGCATATCTACATATGAAATTACGCTATCGTCTAAGAAAAAATTTACTAAATCTTCAGAGCCTATTTTTCGCAATTGAATTTGAGCAGAACCACTTATTACTGCGAATCTTTCAATTTTTCTTGTATGAAAATGATTCCCCCTTGTAATGTCAGGCTTTGTTGTAGAGAATGATGTTTGACCCGAGGAACCATTCCTGATTATTTCAACAAATACACCTCTATCATCAGAATTTACTAAATATTTTTTGGGAAAATATTCTGTATAATTTACATATGATCGAAATGTGTTGAATAAATCTCTATCGAAGTTATTATTTATTTGTGGAATATTTCCATTAACTAAATAATCATCTCGATATTGCATTAACAATGCTAAAATTTCAGAAACAGAAATTTGTTTAGTATGTTTAATGTATAATTCATGACTATTATCGTTTAATTCTATCAATTCAATTATTCTTTCAACAAGATCTCCTACATAAATTAATTTCAATTCCTTGTCATCGAAAACTTCCGGAATTTGACCAATTGACAATAGATGAGAAAAAGTAGCAATTACAGAATTATAAAATGGTTTACAAAATGGGCCAAACACATTGGGTATAATTAATCCTGTGAAATTTGCACCTTTTCGTTTAGACCAATTCGAAAATAATTGTCTAGATTTAATTTTTGAAATTCCATATTCATTATTCAATTTTTCCTGTGTTGAAGATGAAATAAATACATGTGCTTTACTACTCGTCCTCTCCAATGACTCTATTAATTGACTAGTTAATAAAAGATTCGTATTTGATAAAATATCAGAATCGTTATGTCGATTCAAACTAGCCAAATGAATAATAACATCACATTTTTTTACAAACTTATCAAGCAAACTTTGATTGGAGAAAAATACACGATCAAAGTCAATCAACATGTATTTGTCTTTTTTTAGTCTTAATGTTTGAGTTAAGTGATATCCTATAAATCCAGTTGACCCAGTTACACCAACTTTTATCATTTTAAAATTATTTATTACTAATTATGTTACTCGAAAAAATCAGATACATTTTCATTAAAAAGCTCTTTTTTTATGATCGGCAATCTAAGTAATAAGTCTTGAATTTTTGAAATATTAAGCCTTTCTGCATTATGTGAATGATAATCTTCAATTGAAGAAATACTTTGTTCACCCTCAGAAAAAAATAATGTATAATTCAAATCTCTATTATCTGATGGTATTCTAAAAAAACTACCCATATTTTCTGACCTTAACATTTCTTCCCTAGTACAAAGTGTTTCATATAATTTTTCTCCATGTCTTGTTCCAATAATTTTTATTTCATTAGTAGCATTTATCATGCTTTTCAATGCGTTTGCTAAATCACCAATTGTTGCTGCAGGAGCCTTGTTTACAAATAAATCCCCTTGATTACCATGTCTAAAAGCGAATAATACTAAATCAACTGCGTCATTTAGACTCATTAGAAAACGTGACATATTTGGATCGGTAATTGTCAGTGCCTGGTTTTTCTTGATCTGATCAATAAAAAGTGGAATTACTGAACCTCTCGATGCCATAACATTTCCGTATCTTGTTAGGCAAACAATAGTATTTTTTAAATTCCTTGATTCTGCGATAGCAACTTTCTCCATCATAGCTTTAGAAATCCCCATTGCATTAATAGGATAAGCAGCTTTATCAGTACTAAGGCAAATAACTTTTTTTACTGAATTCATTTCAGCGGCACGAATTAGATTTTGCGTACCTTCTACGTTTGTTTTATATGCCTCCATTGGGAAAAATTCACATGAAGGAACTTGTTTTAAAGCTGCTGCGTGAAAAATATAATCAACTCCTTGACAAGCAGGTAGTATACTATTATAATCTCGAACATCTCCTATGAAAAATTTAATTTTATCATTTTTGAAAAAGTTTCTCATATCATTTTGCTTTTTTTCATCCCTAGAGAAAATTCTAATTTCAGAAAAATAATTTGTATGAAGAAATTTTTGCAAAACAGCATTTCCAAAAGATCCAGTTCCACCTGTAATTAATAATACATCTTGATTCATTGTATATATTTTATTTATATTTTTTCCAATTTTCGCCAATAAATAAGTCACACCAGATCAATAGTGAGAGAATTTTGTTTAACAGTTGTGCTGATTCCCAATCATTACTATTAGAACAAAATTTATCATATACCTTTAATGATTCATTAGAATTAATTTTTAATTCTAATGAATATTTTGATAAAAGATCTATTATATCATTTCGAGTAAATGTTAGAATGAATTTTCTAATATCTGCTGTAAAACCTCTTTTCACTTTTTCTAATAAAACACTATCTGGTAGCATACCTATCATTGTACTTCGTAAAATATGTTTTTGTCCAAAAAATCCAACTCTTTCAGTATCAGGAAGGGAAATTGAACATATAACAACTTTTGGGTCCATAAATGGTGGCCTCATTTCAATTGAAGCACTCATAGTAGATCGATCAAACGTTCTTAATACAGTTGGTACGATTTGATAAGTAACTAACTTTAATAATACATTTTGAAAATGTGTTAATCTATTAATTTTAAAGCTTAGATTTTTAAGTTTTCTTTTAGGAAAAACCTTACTTTCCTCACTCAGTTTGTATCTTATACTCTGATAAATGTACTTTAAGGGAGTAAAAATATTTCCTAAAAAAATCAAGTAACTACTTTTCTTAAAACTAGAATAGCCTTTATACAATGAATTACTATAGATTTTTGACGCTATCAATGCTGATTTTATATCCCCATTTATAATTAACGATCTTACACACTCACTTATATGAGTTGGGTAACCACCAAGTATTTCATCATTTCCGTGTCCTTCCAAAAGAACCTTTATACCATTTTCCCGTATTTTATTATATACCCTATCATATAAGACATGTGATAAGGACCATGTGGGCATTTCTTGATTACATAAACTTTTGTAAATTTCATGTTTTGAAAATTCAGAAGTGTTCATAACTTCAACGATATTTCCATTGTACAATTTGACCGTTTCAGCAGCAGTTTCAAATTCGGAGTCAATTGAATTTAAAATATTCGATTTTACACTAAAGGCTGTCGGTGGTATAGAATCCATTAATTTTGAGGAAATTGCATAAACAGCACTCGAATCTAAGCCACCGCTCAAAGTAACAGCCAATTTAACATCCGATCTCAATCGTAATTTAATGCTTTCCCATAAGTAATTCTTGTAATCGATCTTAATTTGGTCTATAGTATTTTTTTCTTTGTAAACCCTAACTTCATTCTCTAAATTAAACCAACAATTTTGGTTGTAGCTAGTTAAAGATGACATAAAATGTCCTGCCTCCAACTGATAAACATCATTAAAAAGTGTGCCATTTCCATAATCAACTGAAAGGGTCTCTATATATTTTGATAAATATTCATGATTTATTTTTACATTACCAATATAAGAAAGAAGTGGTTTGATTTCAGATGAAAAAATTATACCATTTTTTGTTATCGAATAATATATTGGCTTTATTCCAAAATGATCCCGTGCAGCAAAATATGTATTTTCTTTGGTATCATAAATTAAAAAAGCAAACATACCATTAAATTTATCTAAGCAATTATGTCCCCATTCAAAATATGAATTTAAAAGAACTTCGGTATCTGTATTGCTAAAAAACTGATAACCTAGGGCAATTAATTCTTGTCGTATTTCTACGAAATTAAAAATTTCTCCATTGTATACTAAACTATATCTCTTATCCTTTGAATAAAAAGGCTGATTTGCAGAATCACTTAAATCAATTATACTAAGCCTATTATGACCCAATAAGGCCCCTGGTAAAATATCAATAGTACTATTATCTGGACCCCGATGTGACATCAAATTTAAACTATCTTGAAATTGATTTACATCAATACTAGTGGGTATATAATTTACATCATTAAAAACATATCCTAAAATTGCACACATTGTATTTTTTTTAGTTAAAATAAAATATCATTAAGCCAAACGTAATAACTTTTTAAGCTGTTTATAGTTATCAGTTGTTTCTAAAATTAAATTTTCTAGGGAATTATCAAATATTTTTTTTGTACAGACAACTATCTCCTTCTTATTGAAATTCATAAGGTTCTCATGATCCAAAACTAATCCCAAATTATGTTTAATTACAAATTTAGAAATCATTGAATATTTGGGAGCATAAACTATTACAGGTAAACCAATAGACAAATACATAGCTAACTTACTAGGGAAAGATGTTTCAACTAATTCTTTATCTTTTTTATTAAATGACATTGGAATAAATCCAAAATCCATGTCTGATAATAAACTTTTCAATACTTCAAATGAGGAAATGAAATTATGGTTAATGATTGATTTATTTTGAATGGAAGTTTCGGAGAATAAATGAAATTCAATTGACGTATTAATCTTTGATAAATTATCAACAAAGTGGATTATTTCTTTTTTGAATCTCAAATTACCAGCAAATACTACTTTTAAAGCTGATTTACTTTCATTGAAGTTATTTTTAAATAAATCAGTGTTTTTATTATTCAATAAATCAACAAGTGGGTAAATGACTATTCCCTTTAATCTGTTATTATATTGATTCATAAATTCACACATTGCTTCACTTATAAAATCTGCAGAATCTATTAGAAATGTATTTCTTAAAAAATATTTCTTAATATAAAAATTATTAACTTTTAAATTATTATAAGTCCATGGGAAATCTAACATTGAAAGATGAATATTTTTTACAACACCTACTAACTTTAATTGTATAGCAATTTCAAAAACAAAAAAATCACCTGTTGGTATAATAATAGTACTATAAGATTTAAAATAATTTCGAAATGATGACATCTTGACTAAATAGTATGCGATTAATTTGATCGTTTTTAGATAAATAAACGAACCATAAGGTAACCTTGAAATAAATAAAATATATTTATTTGAAAAAAAATTAATAAAAAAAGCTAAGCTTTGGTTGCATTCATTTAAGTAGTATAATTTTATTTTTTCATCAATTGCAGCAAGATGTTTATTGAAATATATATCACCGCCATCGGTATGATATTTTCTAGAAATTAATGCAAATACAAATTTGGGATCCATATAGCTATTCAATTACATTGATTTTATTATTTTGGAAAACACTAAAATAAAATCCGAATATTATTAAAGATTTAGTTAAACCATTAACATAAAAAACATTTCCTTTTAATTGTATCAAAAGGAGAGCAATAACAAACTGTATCACTAATGACTTATAAAAGAGATTTTTGTTCCGAATTATAAAGAGTGGATATAAATAAATAAAAAACAATAAAAGCTGTAATATTACGCCGCCAAACATTAGTATATTCACATACCCTATATCAGAGTGTAATAATTCAAAGTTATTTGAAAAAACATATTTGCCATTTCCAAAAAGTACCCCTAGTAAATCACTAGGGAAAAATAAATGTTCATTTAATAATGTATCCTGATGAGGCAATATAGCACCTTCACTAAATCCTGAAAATAGAAAAATGCTTGCTAAAGCATAAAATTCAGGAAAATAAAGCGATACAAACAAAACCAAAAGTAAAATAAATAATACTTGTAATATTAGATATACAAACAGCTTTGAAAATTTTAATTTGATCATGCCTTCTATAAAAAGATAAATAAAAAAAGATAGAAAAAAAAATAAACCCACACGTGCATTAAATAAGATGCTAATTATAATAATAGGTATGTAAATTAAATAATTTATTTTATAAAATTTATACGAATTAAAAAGCAAGAGTATTACAAACCCTTGAAATAGAGACATCGCAAAAGTAAGCTCACTTCCAAGTCCATTTAACCTTAAATAAGTCAACTTATTGACTTTATCATTATTGCTTGTAAAATAGTAATCCAAATCAATAATATGATTGAAAACAAAATCTTTTACACTTGGGTTTATCAAAAATAGAATTGCAAATAATGATTGAACTAAACTAATTAATAGAAAAGATTTTAACAAATCATCTAAATTAAATTTTAATTTTTTTAAGGCAACGCAAATTGGAAGAATTATTAAAACCGTTTCCGCTAATAAATGGAAGTTTTGAAACCAAAAATAAGATCGAAAATTATTTGACGTTTTTGAATTAAAATACACTTGAATAAAAAGTGTGTAAAAACATGTGATTAAAATTAATGATATAAAGCTAATAACATGTTTTTTTTTAAAAGCATTAAAAAAACCTTTGTAATTTAAAACTAAAAATACAAAAGAAATAGTGTACAAAAGAATATTTACATTAATTAATCTAAACCCAGGTGTAAAAATATAATTAAATAAAAATACCGAAAAAATGATTTTATATATTAAGATTTTTTTCAGTTTAATTTAGTTTTTTTCCAATGAATAAATAAATTACAAGTTGTTTTTATAAACACCATTGTGAATATATATTCAAAGTTTTGGAATAAAATTTTTATCGATTTCAGTTTTGTATCTTTGAATATTGAATAAGCATAGGCTCGATTCAATAGTATACGCTTTTTTGCTCTTTTATAGAGTTTGTGATTCTTGAATTTTTCTAAAGTTATTAGATGGGAGTCAACTACTCGATCAAAATATCTGAGTTTTTGTTGAATGTTATTTATTCGATAATTTGCAATATATTCATTAACAAAGCCGATGTTGGAGATATTTGCAATTCTTAAATTCATATCAAAGTCTTCAGCAAATATTTTGACATCATATAATCCAACTTTACTGAATGCTATCGTTCTAAAAAAATACGATACTGGCAAATGAATTTTTAATAAAATTAAATCGTCGAAAATATCTCCACCTCTTAACTTTTTGTCTTTCTTTGAAGTGTCTACAATTTTTCCAAACTCATTAATGACATTCATTTTCCCATAACACATCAAACAGTGAGGGTTTTCTAGCATATAATTATATTGAAGTAGCAATTTGTCTTTTTCCCAGAAATCATCAGAGGCACAAAATGTAACAAATTCTGTATCTACATAATTACGGATTGCCATATTAAATGTGTTAGCTAGCCCTAAATTTTCTTGAATAATTAATTGAAAATTATATGTTTTCGAAAGCTCCTCTAAAATAGCAACAGAATTATCACTTGAACCATCATCAATTACTATTAATTTAAAATCCTGAAAAGTCTGATTTACTATTGAAATAATACATTTTTTTATATATTTTTCATGATTAAAGGATGGGACAATAACTGTAACTGACATTAAAATAAGTATTAAGTAATAAACAATTAACTTAAATTTTTATTAAGTCTTGCTTTTATCATATTATAAATAGGAATCTTACTATTTAATATGTTGAAATTATAATATACGGAAATAATCACCAAAACAAAAGAAAAAATATAATTCAATAGTGAAGTTGTAAAATAAAATGCAATAGAAGCAATTATTGTTATAGATAAATTAATCAGAAATATACTTATCAATAATTTACTAATTTTAAAATTAAAAACTCTCTTTGCTAAAAAATAAACTTGAAATAAATAAATTATATATGTTATAAGAAATGAAACTCCAATACCAGTCAGTCCATAAAATTTATATCCAAGTATGCTTAATCCCAACATCCAAAAATTAAATAATAGTTCATTCAAGAAAAATTTTTTACTCTCACCTTTTGCTAAAAAAATAAATGCAATTGACCAACTTAATGATTTAAATAGCATACCAAATGCAGAAAAAATCATCATAAAATTTATCGCAATAAAATCCTTTGAATATAAAAAATATATTATAAATTTAATTGAAACTATAAATATAATTATAATTGGACTTAATAACAGTATACTAATTTCAGCTTGTTCATTAACAGTTTTCGTAGTAAGCTTACTATCAGTAGATACTTGTGAAAGTCTAGGGTAATAATCGGTAGCCATTGCTGTGAAAATCATTCCTACATAAGTATTAATGATGGCAAAACCAGCATTATATAGCCCAACATCACTTAATCCCCCATATTTACCTATATAAATACTTATAAAATAAGATGATGCCAAAGTAATCAAGTTACTCAGACTTATTAAAAAACCCATTCTCATCATTACTCCACCCTCATTAAAGACTTGCCGCCAGGATATCTTTATTAATTTGACATTCAAATCTCTAGTAAAATAATAATTCAGCATTAATGTCGTTAAGCTTGTTGTAATTAGTGCAGGTACAATTGCATTTAATCTAAAAAAATAATATAAAGGAATTGTAAATAATATACTCAAACCGCCTCCATACAAAGTAGATTTCGCTAAAGTACTAATCCTTCGAAATGACTGAAGTAGCACATTATATCCAGCTGACAATTGATTTAATAGTAGAATAATTGATAAGAAAAAGTATGACCACAAATAATTGTAACTCTTAAATGAAACACTACTTAAGAGAGAAGAAAAAATAATGGTAGAAAATGTTCCAAGTAAACCAGTAAAGAAGAGTAGTTTTATTAAAATAGTATATGTCTTATTAATTTTAAATTGATCATTTGTAGAGTATGCCTCTGACATCTCCTTTACGGCACTTGTAGTTAATCCAAAGCTGGTAAGTGCAGCAATCAAATTGAGGCTAATTTGTAAAATACTTGATACACCTATTCCTACAGGACCAATTAGAACTGCAATTGATTTTGATTTCAAAACTCCAACTAATATTAAAAACAATTGAACACTACCAAAAATAGAGGTTGCTTTTAAAATTTGACTATAAGAATTATTTCTATTGCTCAAATTATTTTGTTAAAAAAAGACTTTATTTTACTAGCGACCAATGCAACTTCGTCAAAGTTCATTCCTGGCCAAAGAGGTAAACTTAAGGTAGTATTTGCAATCTCTTCTGCTATAGGAAAATCCCCAATATCATAACCTAGGTCACAATAAGCGACTTGCAAATGAGGCGGGACTGGATAATGAATTAAAGTTTCAATTTTATTATCCTTTAAATAACACTGCAGAGAGTCACGATATTTTGTCCTTATAGTATATAAATGAAAGACTGAAATAGCTTTATTAGCAATACTTGGCAAAACTATGTCACCAATATTTAATAATTCTTTTGAATAAACTTCTGCCAACTTTATTCTTTCTTTATTAGTAGAATCTAAATGTCTTAACTTTATTTCAAGAAAAGCAGCCTGAATTTCATCAAGTCTTGAATTAACCCCCTTTATTTCATTGAAATATTTTTTTTCAGAGCCATAATTTCTAATTTTTCTTATTTTTTCAGAAATATTGAAATCATTCGTAGTAATAGCTCCTCCATCACCTAATGCGCCAAGATTTTTTCCTGGATAAAAACTAGTCGCATTACAAACTCCCCAAGAACCAGATTTTATACCATCAAAAGTAGCGCCTTGAGATTGTGCATTATCTTCAATTACAATAATATTGTATTTTTTTGCAATTTTAGTTATCTCGTACATTTCACAAATTTGTCCATATAAATGGACTGGTATTATCGCCTTAGTTCTTTCGGTAATAGCTGATTCAATTAATGAATAATCAATATTATATGTGTCTAATTTAGGCTCAATTGGAACAGGTTTTGCACCCACATATGAAACAGCCAACCAAGTAGCTATATATGTATTACTCGGCACTATAACTTCATCACCCTCTCCAATTTCACATGCCCTTAAGCAAAGAACAAGTGCATCTAACCCATTAGCAACCCCAACAGCATATTTGGTATTGCAATAGCTTGCGAAATGTTGTTCAAAGTGTTTGAGTCTATCCCCCATGATGTACCATCCATTTTGAATAAACTCATCAAAGGCTTTATAAAATTCTTTTTCATAAGATTTATTTACTTGCCGCAAATCTAAAAAAGGTATATTATACATTCGTTATTAATTTATAAATAGAATTATTGTTTAATTTTTTACAATATTCAAAAGCGTCTTTATTAAAATTATCTTTATGATATCGGTTAACGTCTAGTTCTAATAACCTTTTGACAAAATAGTTATCATTAGATTCACAAGCTTTTGTCATTGAATACATAAACAAACTTGTGCCATTATTATTAGTTACATTTATATTACACCCTAATTGAATCAAATAATCAAAAACATTCTTCGACTCGTTAAAAGCAGAAACTATTAGTGCATTCCATCCTTTTGAATTTTTATCTTCTAAGAAATACCCGTGTTTATTTAAGTTAAAGATAAATGTCAGATTATCGTTCTTAGCTGCATTTAATATTTCAACTAATAAATCTCGATATAGAATTATATTAAAATCAATAGTTGATACTTCAAAAAAGATTTCATTAAAATTTACTATAGTACCAGGCTTGTCTTTTGACTTGTTTTGTGTTATAAAAGTATGCGACAAAGGAATATTATTAAAACTAATTAGTTGATATGGTCTAAATGTAAATGCTCTCACAAAATTGTGAATTTGATAAGCTGTCATAAAGAAATTAATTTCAAGATTACTGAATGACAAGAATTTTTTTGAGAAATAAGTTGAATTTATTGTTGTTTGGGGAGTTGCAATTATTTTATTATTTAAAATTGATTCAATATTCTTTTGCAGCAACTTAAGTCCAAAATCTAAATACATAAAGTATAGATCAATCCCTCTTGTAATATTAGAAGTATGAAATTCAATTTGATCAATTATGTCTCCAGTATCGATCCCCTTATCAATTAAATGCAATGTCACTCCAGAAGTACTTTCTCCATGCAGCAATGGTAGAATTGACGTGTACATGCCTTTATATAATGGCAACTTTGAGAAATGAATATTATAAAGTTGATTTGATATGAACTTATCGGGATTTATAATTTGATCAAATTCTAGAGAAATAAAAATTAGATTTTTGATTTGAAATAAATCTTGAATTTCAACTATTCTTACTTCATTTTGAATACAGTATTTTTTATAAGAGGGCTGCCAAGTGTCAATGCCATCATCTGTCTTATTAACACAAGCTAAAATTTTAGTTTTCTTTACTCCAATTTTTAACAGCAACTCTATTCCATTAATTGCAATTTTATTTTTCCCTGCAATACAAATAAAACTCATTGTTTTTTAAATTTAATGAATTCATCATAAAATCTAATATAATCTACTTCGGAATATTCTAAGGATGCGAGTACTAGACAAATTGCTCCGCTTGAAAAATTCACTAATTCTCTCCACAATCCAGCTGGCAAAAATAACCCATAATCAGGACGAGAAAGAGTAAAAGTCCTTTTTATTTTACTGTCATCGATTACTATATCAAAACTTCCACTTGCAGCTACAATTAATTGCATCAATTTTTTGTGCGCATGCCCTCCCCTGGATTCTCCCCCTGGCACATCGTACAAATAATAAATTCGCTTTATTGCAAAAGGAATTTCTTTTTCATTGTTTATTGCAGTAATGTTTCCTTGTTGAGCAAAAATTCTAGGTAATTGAATTATTGTGGCATCATATACTAGCGAATTTTTAGACGATATTATTTTCATAAATTATTTTTATCCCATATATAATCATCAGGATCATACTCCATATTTGAAATATGCATCGAAAGTGCATTTGTAGAAAAATTTTCCATGTGCCTCCATATTTTAGGAGGAATAAGTAATGCATTGTATGATCGATTTAAATTATAACATTTTGAACTTATACCATCATAAACAACTACATCAAAACTTCCAGACAATGCAACAATTAATTCAAATTGAGTATTGTATGCATGCCCCCCCCTAGTCTCCCCCCCCGGCACATCATAAATCCAAAAAATTCTTTTAATGAGAAAAGGTATTTGATCATTATTTTGTAAAAAAGTTAGATTACCTCTAGGATCTGTTATTTTGGGTAATTCTATGATTTTTACTTTCATATTTTGGATTTTAAAAAATCTTTATAAACACCTCTAATACCCTCTTCAAGGCTTATTTTTGAGTACCAACCCAACTTATTGATTTTACTCGAATCCATTAATTTTCTATATGTCCCATCTGGCATTTCTGAATTAAAATAAAGAACACCTTCGTAGCCAACAATATTTTTTATTAGTAATGCTAGATTTTCAATAGAAATTTCTTCTCCACTACCTACATTTAATAATTTCCAACTTTCATAATTATTCAAAATAAACAAACATGCATCTGCAAGGTCATCAACATGCATAAACTCTCGTAAAGGCTTCCCTGTCCCCCATACTTCAACACTACCTTTTTTATTCATTTTAGCATAATGAATTTTACTCAATAGTGCCGGTAAAACATGGGAATTATTCAAATCGTAATTATCATTTGGCCCGTAAAGATTAGTAGGCATAATTGCTGTGAATTTACAACCATATTGCCTCGCATAACTCTCTATCATTTTAATTCCTGCGATTTTAGCAATTGCATAAGGCTCATTTGTTGATTCCAGCTTACCGCTTAACAAATATTCTTCTTTTATTGGCTGATGAGCATCTTTCGGATAAATGCACGAAGATCCTAAAAATAATAATTTTATTGTACCATTTAAATAAGCTGCATTAATTACATTAGCCTCAATCATTAGATTATCATAAATAAATTCTGCTCTAAAAGTATTGTTAGCATAAATTCCACCAACTTTTGCAGCAGATAATATTACATAGTGCGGTTTTTCTTTTTTAAAAAAATCATTCACGGATTTTTGATTTCTTAAATCTAAATCACTAGAAGAGAGGGTTACTATATTCTTATAACCCTCTTTCCTCAACCTCCGTTCTACAGCTGATCCAACCATTCCATTATGACCTGCTATATATATTTTATCATTTAACTCCATATTTACAATCCGCTTTTTTTTAGATACAATTCTTTTTTGAATAAAGCAATGTCACTTGCAACCATTTCTTTAACCAGCGCTGCTAAATCATATTTAGGCTTCCATCCCAATCTAGTCATTGCTTTTGTTGGATCTCCAATTAACAAATCCACTTCAGTTGGTCTGTAATATTTAGGATCTACTTTAACAACTACTTTACCTTCTTCTAATTTATATTCACTATTGCTTTTTACAACATAACCTTCTTCAGCTTCATCCTTTCCTCTAAATGCTAATTCAATTCCTAATTCAGCAAAACTCATTTTTACAAAATCACGAATTGTAGTAGTAACGCCTGTTGCTAAAACAAAATCTTCTGGTTTTTCTTGTTGAAGAATCAAATACATTCCTTCGATATAATCCTTGGCATGTCCCCAGTCTCTTTTCGCATCTAAGTTTCCTAAGTACAAACATTTGTCCATACCTAAAGCAATCTTTGCTGTAGCTCTAGTAATTTTTCTTGTTACAAAAGTTTCACCTCTTTGTGGGGATTCATGATTAAACAAAATACCATTACAAGCATACATATTATATGCTTCTCTATAGTTTACAGTTATCCAATATGCATATAGTTTTGCAACTGCATAAGGTGAGCGTGGGTAGAATGGAGTAGTCTCTGATTGAGGAACTGCTTGTACCAAACCATATAACTCTGAAGTAGATGCCTGATATATTTTAGTTTTCTTAGTTAAGCCTAATAAACGAACTGCTTCTAAGATTCTAAGGGTTCCAATTCCATCTGCGTTTGCTGTATATTCAGGTTCTTCAAAACTTACATGCACGTGACTCATTGCCGCCAAGTTGTATATTTCATCAGGTTGAACTTCTTGAATTATTCTTATCAAATTTGTACTGTCTGTTAAATCTCCATAGTGTAAATGTAAATGTCTATCTGGAATATGTGGATCTTCATAAATATGGTCAATTCTTTGCGTGTTAAACAAAGAGGATCTTCTCTTAATCCCGTGCACCTCATATCCCTTGTTTAACAAGAACTCTGCCAAATAAGCTCCATCTTGACCAGTAATACCCGTAATAATTGCTTTTTTCATTTCATTCATTTAATTTCTTCCAACACTAACATAGTAAAATCCTAGTTCTTTCATATAACTCACATCAAATAAGTTTCTACCATCAAATACAATTTTGTTTTGCTTTAATTGCTGATCCATTAGTTCAAAATCGGGCGTTCTAAACTCACTCCACTCAGTAGCAATGATTAATGCGGCAGCATTTTGTAATGCATCGTATTGATTGGTTGCGTATTTGATCTTATCGCCTATTTGTGCTTTTACATTGGGCATAGCTTCTGGATCATAAGCCGTTACCGTAGCGCCATCTTGTGTTAATGCATCAATAATTGCCAATGCTGGTGCTTCTCTAATATCATCCGTATTAGGCTTAAACGCTAAACCCCATAAAGCAAAATGCTTGCCTTGTAAATTATTATTGTAGTACGCCTTAATCTTCTCCACTAAGTGTAGTTTTTGATTAGCGTTTACTTTCTCTACTGCTTTTAAAATCTCAAAGTCATAACTCACTTCGTCTGATGACATGATGAGCGCTTGCACATCTTTTGGGAAACAGCTTCCACCATATCCAATACCTGGGAATAAAAAACGTTTTCCTATTCTGTCATCTGATCCAATACCCCTTCTTACCATGTCCACATCCGCTCCCATGCGCTCACACAATTGTGCGATCTCATTCATGAAAGAAATCTTAGTAGCTAAAAATGAATTTGCCGCATACTTTGTTAACTCCGAACTATGCTCATCCATAAAAATTACCGGGTTACCTTGTCTTACAAATGGCGCGTATAAATCACTCATTAACTTTTTAGCTCTCTCTGATCTTGTTCCTACCACCACTCGGTCGGGCTTCATAAAATCATCTACCGCCACACCCTCTCTTAAAAACTCTGGGTTACTCACTACATCAAATTCGCCATTATAGTTTTTTGCAATCGCCGAACTTACTTTATCTGCTGTGCCTACCGGTACTGTGCTCTTATTAACGATTACTTTATAGCCCTTTAATATTTTTCCTAAATGTTCAGCTACACCCAACACATATTTTAAATCCGCTCTGCCATCCGCTCCTGGTGGCGTAGGTAAAGCTAAAAATATAATCTCAGTATCCTCAACCGCTACCTTTAACTCCGTTGTAAATTTTAAACGACCCTCTTTGATATTTCTTAAAAAAATCTTTTCTAATCCTGGTTCATAAATCGTGATTTGACCCGCACTTAACTTCTTAACCTTGGCTTGATCAATATCCACACAAGTAACTTTGTTACCCGTTTCAGCAAAACAAGCAACAGTAACTAATCCTACATATCCAGTTCCAACAACAGTTATTTTCATATATTATTGTCTAAAATAACGCACAAAACTGCGCACATTCAACCTATTTTTCAACCTTTTTGTGTTACCTATAAACAAAAAATTAAACATATAAAGTGTTTGATTTTCAGCTTATTAATGATTTATGACTATCTGTAAATATCAAATATTAGTGTGGACCACACTAATCCATTCCAACCACTTTTCCACCCATATCAAGCTTCTCAAACACACTATTGTTACTCACAAACTCAGGTACAATTTCTTTCATTTTTGCTACCAGATACATCTCACTTTCGGCCTGGTTAATAAGCGCGACCAGTGCATTAAAATGATCTTTAATTTCTTCAAAAGCAACGTCTCGTACTTTAGCAATCATGATTTTATCGTGGTAGGTGTTACCAGTGTTTTCACCATCGTTTAAAAGCTCTTCGTACAGCTTTTCACCTGGGCGGAGTCCACTATACACAATATCAATATCAATATTAGGTATAAGCCCGTATAAACGAATCATTTTTTTAGCAAGGTCGGCAATGGCAACGGGTTGGCCCATGTCAAAAACAAATATCTCACCACCATTACCCATACTACCAGCTTCTAATACAAGTTGGCAAGCTTCCGGTATTGTCATAAAATAACGCGTTATGTTTGGATGCGTTACTGTAATAGGTCCACCCTTTTCTATTTGTTGCTTAAACCTATTAATAACTGATCCATTAGAACCAAGTACATTACCAAAACGAGTAGTAATATATTTAGTACTCGTATTATGCTTACTCAAACCCTGCACATAAATTTCGGCAAGGCGTTTACTAGCCCCCATTACATTGGTAGG
>JACCDH010916977.1_pt1 | contig 25680 bp, 21 predicted proteins | sample 7442481 | NCBI WGS metagenome assembly JACCDH01 (sample SAMN15323433, study PRJNA562643) | freshwater metagenome | isolation source: river surface water | place: USA:Blue River Watershed | collected 2017-08-15 | reverse complement strand
TACCTCAATGATTTATCTGACCCGAAATGGTTGGATTATAATCAGGTGCCTCTAAGTAAGACACACTTATCATTTAATGTGCAAATGGAAGATGGTGTCGAAACGCTCTGGCTTGGGACTTCTAAATTGTTTAAAAGTAAGCCTGCTCCCACTGGTATCGGTCAGGTTGATGGGCCAACTTTTACCAGAATAGGGACATCTTTTTCTGGTTCCACAAATTTTCTAAATGATGGCATTAATGCCATCCATTTTGATGATAAGAACCAGGTATGGATTTGCACCGATGGCGGAGTGTTTGTCTATAAAAAATCTTATGAAGAAGTAAGGTCATCCGGTAAACTTGACTATAATGTATTAATTCCACCAAGTTTAAGTTCAATTACCAGTAAAACTCTTAATCTGAATGTGTCATACTTATATGGATTCGACCGATCTTCAAACAATACGATTATGGCAGGCGCAGGTAGTAATGGTGTATTTGTTTATCAAAATGGTAAATGGCAGTATGCCATCATGGAAGGTTTTGCTAATAGGGTGGTGGCAATAGGCGATAGCCTGAAGTTTGCAACTGTTATCAATAACAATAATTATGGTACTTCTGATAATGGCAGAAGCTTCAAATATGCCCATGCTGGTTCAGATCAAATTAATTCCATCATTGCTTATCACTCAACATCTGGGAGTTTGTTTATTGCTAATAATCAACTTTACAGAAAGCAAGGCAATGGCTATTTCGAATTGATCAATTCGGCTATCAATACCGAGTATAAACAGATTGCGGCTCTCTATGTTGATCCTCTCAACGAAAAAGATATTTGGCTGGCCTACGAAAATACAAGCAACAAGTCTGATAAAATTCTTTGGCATACCGACAATGGGGGGCTAAGTTGGAAAGATTGTTCTGCTCTACTACCTGTCCTGAAAAAAGCATCGGTCTCTGGAATTTATACAAATAAAAAATTGGAAATAGCCATTAGTTTTAATCAGCTGGATAAGCAAGATGAACTGAACAAAGTTTTTATCTCTTACGATGGTGGCAGAACATTTCACAACCAATCAAAAGGTTTGCCTAACTTACCTGTTAATGGCCTGGTGAATGCAGCAGGGAGGTGGATTTGTGGCACTGCAAATGGCGTTTACATATTTGATCAGAAACAGTGGAAGCCACTGGGTAAAAACTTTCCTGAAGTGGGTGTTTCTGATTTGAAATATTTTCCTAATGATAAAATGCTCTTAGTGGCTACTACAGGCCGAGGCTTGTGGGCCATCTCATTAAAGTAATCAGGCTTTTGATTTGCGTGTAAAAAACAATTTGATGCGTTCAACCAGTTTTTGGTAACGCTCCTTGTCGAAAATGGCCGATTCGTTGGCGGCTCTGTTCAATACAAAAATACCGACAGGAAATAAGATTATGGTAGCCAGCCAAGCACCCAACCATTCGGCTACTATGCCTTCTCTTCCCATTTTAATACCAATCATGTTGATGACATAGTAAAGGATAAACATCACGATGGATACTACCATCGGCATGCCTATACCACCTTTTCTAATAATGGTACCAAGCGGTGCAGCTAATAAAAACAAGACTATCAACACAAATGACAAGGTAAATTTCTCGTGCCATTTGATGGTAAACATACGGTCGTCGTTCTTAATATCTTCCAATTGCTGAGCGGATGATTCGATAATGCTTTTTAAATTGCGTGTTGAACCCAAAGCCATATCCAGAATGGTATAGCGGTTCATTTTGTCAAAATTGTTGATGATGGTGTCTTGTACCAGCGCGGGACTGTCCAGAACGTTGCTGCCTTGCATCAATTCTTTTGGGTTGGGATAGTAGGGACGGAGGTAATCGCGGGTGGCGGTGTTGCGCTTGGCAATTTCTTTTCTGGATGAATCTATGGCTAGTTGCAGCTCGTTAATATTCATCATCACCGCACTGCCTTTGAAGAGCTCTTTATCGGTTTGCTTTAAATCCAAATCACTTAAATCAAAGGTCATTTTTTGCTCTTTGAAAAAAGTGGTGGTGGCCGGGATGCGCTTATTGTAATTGCTGTTTTCTACCAGTTCTTCGTAGCGTGTACCATTATTGAGTGTAAAATATAGCAAACGTTTGTCGTCGCTAAGTTTCATCTGACCAGATTCAGCGCGAACAATGGAAAGCTCGCTGTAACCTGGCTTTACTTCGTAGATAAGAATATCACGAATGGTTTCGTTGTCTTTGTCTTTCTTGCCGATTTTAATTTGATAGCCTTCTATTCCATCATAGAAAACGCCTTCCTGAATATCAAAGGCTGGTTTCTTATTGCGGATGTCCCAAAGTAAACTCTTGGCTTCCAGATTGGCCTTGGGTATGACAATATTGGAAACATAGAAAGTGGCAAATGCTAAAAACACAATGATGACAAATGCAGGCGCCAATGCTCTGTATATGCTGACACCTGAGGCTTTGAGTGCCACCATCTCGTAAGATTCTGACAAATTGCCAAAGGTCATTAAACTGGATAAGAGCACCGCCAAAGGTAAAGCCATCGGAATAAGATCGGCCAGTGAGAAGAATAACAAACGCGCTACCACATGCCACTCCAAACCTTTACCCACAAGGTCGTCGATGTATTTCCAAAGAAATAACATCAAAAACAAAAACATAGAAATGAAGAAGGTGCCTAAAAAAGGACCAATAAAAGCTTTAACAACTAAAAGGTTTATTTTCTTCATCCGGGATTTTATGTGCTTGCCCTTTTACAGCAAACAACATTCCACAAAATTAAGCCCCCATGACATCTTTCAGGGTTTCCACCTGAGCATGCCATAATTCTTCAATCTCGCGTCTTTCTTCTTCTTTACAGAATTCTGTCACCTTTAATGCCACATCTTCGGTTAACTCATCAATAATGATGTCCATTTCAATGTATTCGTCTTCGGGACTGTTTTCAAAATGAAATCTCACCAACTTGTTGTTGACAGATTTTAATAAAGTGGCTTTTAATTCCTGTCCATCATCGAAAGTGAACAGATAGTCGAGGCGACTTTTAAGTGTCACCTTATGAGCAAACCATTCCTGTAAGCCAGAAGCACTGCTGATATAGTTAAATAAAATACTTGGTGAACATTTTATCGGAAATTCCAGAACAACTTCAACTCTTCCCTGTTTTTTTGACATAAATTTCTAATAATAATTGTACTCGCAATTAAATCAATTTTTATTACCTTAAAAAATAAAATTTGTGCAATATTTGTAAAATTTTAAATTGAAGAAACTCCTCAAAGATAAAAGCACTTCCATTATTTGTCATTTCATTATGGCAGTGGTGGTTTTGCCTTTTGTTCTCTTGTATCCCAAGCAGGATTCTTTGATGTTCATCAATGGACATCATACGCCGTTTTTAGATGTCATTATGTACCATATTACTCGATTGCCTGAACTGGCTTTTATCGTTTTTGTTGTGATTTTGGCGCTTTTCGCAGAACGTCGTGTTCTGTTAGCGGTAGTTGTGGCTATGGCACTTTCTGGTATTTGTATAGTCTTATTCAAGAATGTTATTTTCCCTGGTTTCTTTCGCCCCTACCATTGGCTGAATGGCAATCATGTGACCTTTCACCATGTGCCGGGTATTCACTTGCATTCTAACGGTAGCTTTCCTTCAGGACACACTATCTCTGCCTTTTGCTCGCTTGCTTTGGTTGGCTTTATCAGTCGCAAACCCTGGGTGCAATTCTTTTTGTTTATCGTCGCCTGTCTTTCCGGTTACTCCCGTGTATATGCCGCACAACATTATTTAATGGATGTATACGCTGGTGCGGTATTCGGTTTTTTTATCGCTTTATTAATCTATCAATTGTTTACCTCTTCTTTCAAAACGCCTTTCTGGTCGCAACCGCTGATCAAGTTTTAATCCATGAAAAGTCAGATTAATCCTATTCATTATGTTTTAATTGTTCTCATTTCAGGAGTGCTTTTTTTGCCGTACCTGGGCTCGGTGCACTTATTTGATTGGGACGAAATCAACTTTGCTGAATCGGCCAGAGAGATGATCATGACGGGTAATTACTCGCAGGTGCAAATCAACTACCAAGCTTTCTGGGAAAAACCGCCGCTGTTTATCTGGATGCAGGTGCTTTCTATGAAAGTATTTGGTATCAACGAATTTGCTGCGCGCTTTCCTAATGTGGTTTTTGGTATTCTAACACTGTGTCTCATCTATACCACCGGCAGACGTTACTTCAAAGGGCACATCGCCCATTGGTGGGTGCTCAGCTATCTGGGTGCCATTACACCACATTTTTATTTTAAAACAGGTTTAATCGATCCTGTCTTTAACTTCTTCATCTTCTTGAGTATTCTCGAGTTTTATAAGGTGATCAAAATTTCGACCACCAGTTACAATGCCAACCGACATTTCCTCATGGCTGGTGTTTATACTGGTATTGCCATTCTATGCAAGGGGCCCGTTGCCTTATTGGTAGGTTTGCTGGTGCTTTTCTCTATGGTATTCGCCAAACGTATGGTCTGGTTCTTTACCATTGGTAATGTTTTGATTTATCTGGCCGCTACCGGTTTGGTCAGTGCCATCTGGTTCATTCCTGAAACACTGAAAAATGGTCCCTATTTTTTAATCGAGTTTATTGCGTATCAATTGGGCCTGTTTTCGCAAAATGTGGCGGGGCACGAACAACCTTTTTACTACCATACGCTGGTACTACTCTTTGGCTGTTTTCCTATCTCTATCATTGCTCTGGCGGGCTGGAAGAAAAACGAATTCTATACCTATCCTGAAAATCTGTTCAGAACCACCATGCTCTGTTTGTTTTGGGTGGTATTGATTTTATTCTCTATCGTTAGAACCAAAATTGTACATTATTCTTCTCTGTGTTGGTTGCCGCTAACTTTTTTAAGTGCCTACAGCATAGAGAGTATCAACCATCAGATTTTTAAATTCAAATGGTATTTCAAAGTATCTATTGTTGTGGTGGGGATGTTGCTGTCAGCTGCTTTTATTGCTTTTCCTCTCATCATGGCCTATAACAGACAATGGTTGCTGAATCTTATAAAAGATGATTTTAGTAAGGCCAATTTTGCCGCCAATGTGCCATGGGGTGCCGGAGATGCAGTGCCGGGGGTATTGCTTATTATCGTTTTGGCGGTATTTGTGATTAATCTTTTCAGGCAAAAGCCTGTTCAAACTTTTGGTGCACTGCTAATGGGGAATGTTCTGGTAATTTGGATGCTGTCTATCAGCTTTACCGGTAAAATAGAACAACATACCCAAGGGGCAGCCATCAAGTTTTTTGAATCTGTTAAACAAGAGAATTGCTATATCTTTAATGCTGGCTACAAAACATACGCCCATTATTTCTATGCAGCGACTCGTCCACTAAAATATATGGATGGTTTGAATCTCTTGAACGAAAAATACTACCGCCAGAAGGGCAAAACATCTTATTTACAACTCAGTGAAGCTGAAAAGGCAGAGCTCGACGATCTGCAGAAACATTGGTTAATTAATGGGGTGGTAGATCGGAATGTCTACTTCATTGTTAAAAGTGATGACAGAGAGGATATACCCGAGTTCAAAAATCTAAAAGAAATTTATAACCAAAACGGATTCGTGGTGTATAAGCGCATTCGTTAAGGCATAAAAAAAGCCGTATGCTTTGGCATACGGCTTTTTTGTAATAAGTTAAATTATGGTTGTACAACGTAAGTCACATCCGTGAATGCGCCTTCTGTTACTGATACGCTAGGAGCGCCAGTTGTAGAAGTCATCGTAGTACTAAAAGTACCAGAGATCTTTTTGTTTGTTTCGTCAAATTTGGTAATGTTCAAAGTTGAAGAAGACGTGTAACCAAAGAAGGTACTTAAGAAGGTCATGAAATCAATACCACCGAAGTAGTAAATATTGTAATCAGTACCAGTCATGGTGTAAGTACCAACTCTTGGCGTTTTTAACAAGACATTGAACAAAATCATAGTAGAGTCTGTAGCTGTAGTTTTGAATGCCATCATAGACATGGTGTCTGCTTGCACACTTGCATTAACAGATGGAATCATGCTGTCTAAGAATGGAACCATGGTCGAACGTGGGTTTGATTCCCAGGCTGTACCGTTTACTTTGCAGGTAAAAACATCAGTTTTAGCAGTTGGCGCAGTAGATGGTGGCGTTTCTTCATCTTTGCATGAACTAAAGCCAATGGCTAAAGTTGCAAATAGAACGATTGAATAATTAATAATTTTTTTCATATTGGTTTGTAACAAATAAGGCAACAAATATACAAACGATTCACGGAATTAAAATTCTAAACTGGTATTTATTCGCTTTCGTTGTCCTCAGATATAGTGTTTTTGTCTCATAATTCATCCATTTGGTCTAAATGTATAATTGTGCAATAGTCTGATATTTATTTAGTTGTGTTTAAGTCGAATCAATTTTGACGAATAGGTTTCATAGTAAGTCTTCGTATTTGTTAAGTACAGCCTAAAACAATACCTTTGCAGCCCAATTTAAAAAGAAATTCATGGATCGTAATTCATATATAGGCCTGGGATTGATTTTCCTTATCTTAATCGGTTATTTCTATATCAACAAACCAAGTGACGCTGAACTGGCGCTGCAAAAAAGAGCGGCCGACTCTATTCAACTGGTGAAAGCTGAACTGGAGAAAAAAGCCGAACTGGATAAAATTAAAAAAGAACAGGAGAAAGATAGTCTCAAGCAATTACTGCTTACTGATACTAATGCCCTCAAAGGTAAATTTGGCGGTTTTGCTGCTCAAGCCATTGGCGAAGAAAAGGTTGTTGTCCTTGAAAATGCTGATCTTAAAATTAGTTTATCCAATAAAGGTGGTCGCATCAAACAGGTAGAACTTAAAAACTATAAAACAGATGCCAGAAAGCCTGTTTTAATGTTGGATGAGAAATATGCTGAAAACTTCTTATTGTTTACCAACAAAAACCTCGAAGTAAAATCAGATGAATTTTACTGGGAACCAGTCAATGCTACCAAAGGTGCCATCAGCTTCCGCCTGAGCAATGGTCCGGATTCCTACATAGAACACGTATATGCCTTACCTGAAAAAGGTTTTAATCTCACCCATCGCATCCTTACAAAAGGTATGAATGGTCAGTTAGAAAGTTCTAAAGGTATCCGTTATGTCTTGAGCACTGACATCAATTTGCAAGAACGCGATATCGAGGAAGAGAAAAAGAAAACCACTTTCTATTTTAAATACCAGGAGGAAACTGCCGATTATATAGGTGAAACTAAAAACGAAAAACTGGAACTCGAAAACCCTACCGAATGGGTGAGTTTTAAACAACAGTTCTTCAACTCTACCATTGTCTCTAAAACGCCTTTTCAAAAAGCCAGTGCCATCACAACAAATGATGCTAAATCTAGCGCCAATGTAAAAAACTTAAGTGCCAATCTAATCCTGCCAGTAAAAGTAGGCTCCGAACAGGATATTGAATTAAACTACTTCTTCGGTCCGAACCAATACGAATTACTCAAAGAACAAAAGAATGGTCTGGATAAAATCATTCCTTTAGGTTGGGGTATCTTCGGATGGATGAACCGTTTTATGATCATCCCAATTTTTAATTTCCTGAAAACTTACCTGACAAATTATGGTGTGATCATCCTGTTCTTAACCCTGATCATCAAAACTTTGCTACTGCCTCTGGTTTTCAAATCCTATAAATCAACCGCTAAAATGCGTTTGCTGAAACCTGAAATGGATGAAATCAAAGAGAAGTACAAAGACGATATGCAAACCCAACAAATGGAAAACCTGAAGCTTTACAAAAAAGCTGGTGTTAATCCTTTGGGTGGTTGCTTGCCTATGCTGTTGCAAATGCCAATCCTCATCGCGGTGTTCCAGTTTGTGCCTTCGGCTTTTGAATTCAGACAACAAGCTTTCTTGTGGGCAGACGATTTGTCTATCTACGATTCTATATGGACCTTTGGTAAATTGCCTATCATCAACTCTATCTATGGCGACCACGTGAGTTTGTTTACCTTGCTCATGACCATCTCTACGCTCATTTATACCAAAATGAATAATGAGTTGACGGCCGGTATGAACGAACAGATGAAGTATATCTCGTACATCATGCCTATCCTGTTCCTGGGCTTCTTTAACAAGTATGCCGCCGCATTGACGTATTACTACTTCCTGTCTAACGTGATTACCTTCACCCAACAATGGGCCATCCGTAAATTTGTGGATGAGAATAAATTGAAATCTCAAATTCACGAAGCTAAAAACAGAAAAGAAGACGATAAAAAATCGGCTTTCCAAAAACGTCTCGAAGAAATGGCTAAAGCCCGTAACGAGATGCAAACTGTCAGAAAGAAAAAGTAATATGCAAATGTTCTTCTGCCATAGTGTAAATGGTGTCAGCGCTTTGCTGAATGAAGAAGAATCCAGACATCTTAAAGTACTGCGCAAGCAAAGTGGTGATGCCATAACTTGCGTGGATGGCAAAGGCAGTTTAATGCAATGCCGAATTGTGAAAATGGGCAAAGATGCTAGCGAATTGGAGGTGCTGTCTTCTGAGATGATGCCGCCTGAACGCGATTACCAGTTGCATTTGTTTATCGCTCCAACCAAAAATAACGAGCGTATAGAATGGATGCTCGAAAAAGCTGTTGAGGCTGGTATTGATTCCATCCATCTTATCGAAACCGATCACTCCGAAAAACACAGAGTCAATCTTGTTCGCCTCGAACGCATCGCTATTTCTGCACTTAAACAAAGTGGTAGATACTACTTGCCCGCTATCCATGCCTTGCAAAAATTATCAGATGTGGATTTGCAGGCAGGTTTCTTTTTTGCCCACTGTGCCGAAGATGAAAAAATAACCCTGAAAGACGTTTTTAAAAATACTCCGCCTAAAGGTGCCTATCAGGTTTTGGTTGGTCCCGAAGGCGATTTCTCTTCAGCTGAAATACAAAACTTAAAAGATAGAGGAGGGAAGCCTTTGAGTTTGGGTAATGCCCGTCTGAGAACAGAAACCGCAGGTTTATATATCGCTGTGACATTCAGTGCCTTGTCCTGAATTTGCCCGTTTTCACTTTTTTGAGTATATTTGCACATCTTTGAAATGGCGCATGGCGTCGCTTAAGTTAGATTGTTTTTCAGTGACTTAAGAGATTAAAGAACCTATTTATGATACTTCAAGACAAGACAGTAAGATTGATATTGGCAAAAAGTGACACCGGTGCTGGTAAGAAAGGCGCTGAAATGGGTCCGGATGCCCTTCTTGAAGCCCTGTCTAAACTGGGAGTGCATTTTGACGATGTGCATACATTAGAGGCACTGCAGGTGGACGAGGATCCGAACATGACCTGGTGCAAGCATATCGAAACGGTGAGTAGCAATGCCAATAGATTAAGTGCTGCCGTTGAAGATAGTATTCATGCCGGTAAAACCACCATCGTTTTTTCTGGTGATCACAGCAATGCTGTAGGCGGTTTAACGGGATTCCGACTGGCCAATCCGGATGCACGTATAGGTGTGATATGGATTGATGCGCACGCCGATTTACACTCGCCTTACACAACGCCTTCAGGTAATATGCACGGTATGCCTCTGGCGGCCTTAACCGGACTCGACAATATGTCTCAGGCAAAACACGAACTGAGTGCCAAGGAAATTGCAGCATGGAATGGATTGAAGGCCATTGGCAATTACCCTCAGGCTAAAATTGAAGCCAAAGACATAGTTTTTATCGCCATACGAGATGCAGAACCGGAAGAATGGCACCTGATTGACGAACACAAGATCCAATCCTTTGAACCGGATTATATTCGCGAACATGGTATATACAATGTTTTGAATAAATCGCTTGATCACCTGGCCAATTGCGATACCATTTATGTGTCTTTTGATGTCGATTCTATGGATCCATCCATGGCCAATGGTACCGGAACGCCGGTAGCAGACGGACTGAAACGAGTGGAAGCAGAAGCGGTGCTGAAAACCCTCATGCACCACCCCAAGACCGGTATGTTAGAAATAACAGAAATTAATCCATCCTTGGATTCATTGGCCCAGAAAATGGCTGGTTTGACAGCCGAAATTTTGGCCTATGCATTTAAGAACGCATAATCCAGATTTATATCCTCAAATTTTAATCGCTTTCTTTTTTTTAGACTCACTATAATTATTTATTTTTAATTGCTCCATCGTTTTTAGTCGATGGTTTTTCTGTTTGAAGAAAAACTGTGGAAACATTTGTAGAAAAGCTTAGTTTTAACGGTTAAAATTTCGTATTTTTACACTTTATTTACTAATATAAATTAAGTATGAGCGGAAGCACAGACAAGAGTAATTATGGAGCGGATAATATCCAGGTATTAGAAGGATTAGAAGCCGTAAGAAAAAGACCTGCGATGTATATCGGGGATGTGGGACCAAAGGGATTGCACCATCTGGTATACGAGGTAGTAGACAACAGTATTGACGAAGCTCTGGCAGGATATGCCAAAAACATCGAAGTGTTTATCAACCCGGATAACAGTATCACTGTTAATGACGATGGTCGTGGTATTCCTACCGGTATTCACGCTAAAGAGAAAAAATCGGCTCTGGAAGTGGTAATGACAGTATTACACGCCGGGGGTAAATTCGATAAAGATACATACAAGGTTTCTGGTGGTTTGCACGGTGTGGGTGTGAGTTGTGTTAATGCGCTCTCTACTCAGTTAATCGCTACTGTTCACCGCGAAGGTCAGGTTTTCCAACAGGAATACTCTTGCGGTAAACCTTTATACGATGTTAAAGTTGTCGGCGAAACCAACAGAACCGGTACTACCGTTCAGTTCAAACCAGATGGTTCTATCTTCTATAATACCGAGTACAATTTTGATACGCTTGCTAACCGTTTGAGAGAATTGGCTTACCTTAACAAGGGTATCCGTCTTAATCTTACCGATTTGCGTGTGGAAGGTGATGCTGAACCTCGTAAAGAAGAATTTTATAGCCAAGAGGGTCTGAAAGAATTTATCCTTTACCTCGATTCTACCCGCGAAAGTATCATTCCTGAACCTATCTATGCCGAAGGCGAAAAACAAGGTATTCCTATCGAAATCGCTTTTCAATACAACTCTGGATACAGCGAAAACCTCCACAGTTATGTCAATAACATCAATACCATCGAAGGTGGTACGCACGTGGCTGGTTTTAGAAGGGGCTTAACCAGAACACTCAAAGCCTACGCAGAAAAAGAAGGTTTACTTAAAAACCTGAAGTTCGAAATTAGTGGCGACGACTTCCGTGAAGGTCTCACAGGGGTTATCTCTGTGAAAGTTCAGGAACCTCAGTTCGAGGGTCAGACCAAAACCAAACTTGGTAACAACGAAGCCATGGGTGCTGTCGATATCTGCGTTGGTGAAATTCTGGGTAACTACCTCGAAGAACATCCAAAAGATGCTAAAACCATCGTAAATAAAGTGATTTTAGCTGCTACGGCCCGCCACGCTGCCCGTAAAGCCCGCGAAATGGTGCAACGTAAAGGCGCTATGAGTGGTATGGGTTTGCCAGGTAAATTGAGCGATTGCTCTAGCACCGATCCGGCAAAATGCGAAATATACCTGGTAGAGGGCGACTCTGCTGGTGGTACCGCTAAACAAGGTCGAGACAGGGTATTCCAGGCTATTATGCCGCTGAGAGGTAAAATCCTTAACGTGGAAAAGGCCATGGAGCACAAAATTTACGAAAACGAAGAGATCAGAAATATGTTCACCGCCCTGGGCGTGAAAATTGGTACCGAAGCCGATGATAAAGAACTCAACATCGAGAAACTCAGATACCACAAAATTATCATCATGACGGATGCGGACGTTGACGGTAGTCACATTCGTACGCTTATCCTCACCCTGTTCTACCGCTATATGAAAAAACTCATCCAAAGTGGTTATGTTTATATCGCAACGCCACCTTTGTACCAAGTAAAAAAAGGTAATAACAGCCGCTATTGCTGGACAGAAGATCAACGCGAACAAGCTGTAATGGAAATCGCTAAAGGCTCTAACCCTGAAACCGTTAATGTACAACGTTACAAAGGTTTGGGTGAGATGAACTTCGAACAGCTATGGGAAACTACTATGGATCCGGCCCGCAGAACACTAAAACAGGTGACTCTGGATAGTGCCGCCGAAGCTGATCACGTCTTCAGTATGCTGATGGGTGATGAAGTGCCGCCTCGTCGTGAATTCATCGAGAAAAACGCTAAATACGCCAATATCGACGCGTAATACTTCACAATATATAAAAAAATCCGGTACCCCAAATACCGGATTTTTTTATGCCTTTTAATTCCTAATTACCCATCCTGCATAGCGTATTTGAATGCTTGTTTTCTCCATAAAATGATAAAATAATCGCCTTAATACGATAGATTTAAAACCTTGCTTGTTAGTTCCCTTTTTAGGCTTTCGTTTCCATAAATCTCTACTTGATTTTTTCCTGTTTCGTATTACTTTTGTGTCACAAGCTAAACCAATGAAAATCGCTCTCTTTAATGCCCTTTTCCTCTTAAGCTCGCCACTTATGGCTCAGTTTGCCATCGTTGATGATCCAGATGGTTTTGTCTATGTGCGCAGTGGCGCAGGTAAAAATTTCCCTGTAATTGATTCTCTTAAAAATCGAGATGTGGTTTATCAATATGAAGATGAATCCTCTTGGATGAATATTGATTACCAATTATCCGCAGATAAAACGAATAGTTTTAAATCGGGCTATATTCACAGCTCTCGCATCAAATTGGTAGAGACCTTTACCGAAATTCCGCGCACTCAAATCAATGATACGCTCATAAAATTTAAATGGGATACCTGCCAACTCATCATCAAGGAGCAATATTTTAATCCCCCAAAACACCGTTTTACTTACCATAAATATGAAGGCCAAGATTCTGTCATTAGCAAAATTGATGGCTGTGATATCTGGGGTACCGATGGTTATATGCCCCAAACGCAATACGGTAAATGTCAACTGAAATTGGGTAAAAAAGTGATAAATCTGCCCAGTAAATCCCTGTTTAATCCTAATCTTCATCTCACCAGTCTGTACATCGACCGCTCGACAAATACCTTGTATCTGTCAGCTTTTAATAGCGATGGCGCGGGTGGATATGTGGTGCTTTGGGAGCTAAGAAACGGGACCTTTTACCGGCAATTTATTGCCTATGGATTTTAATCATAAAGCTTTTTCTTAACTTAGTGTTTCGTTCGTGCAAGTTCGGACTAAAATTTGTATTTTTGTAGGCTCATAATCATGCAAGAGCAAATCCTAATACTTGATTTCGGTTCTCAATACACACAATTAATCGCGCGTCGTGTCAGAGAACTCAATGTTTACTGCGAAATTCATCCCTATAACCATATCCCTGAAATCGGCCCGGAAACCAAAGCTGTTATCCTTTCTGGAAGTCCCGCTTCTGTGCGCGACTCAGAGGCGCCGCAGGTCGACCTCTCTATGTTTATAGGTAAATTGCCAGTACTGGGTGTATGTTATGGTGCCCAATACATCGCTCAAAAATTGGGTGGCAATGTGTCTGCTTCTGATCACCGCGAATACGGTCGCGCTATGCTCAATATTCACACCGAATGTAAACTGATGACTGGGCTCAGTGCTTCCACTCAGGTTTGGATGAGTCACGCAGACACCATCACCGAACTACCGCCCAATGCAGTGGCAGTTGCAGGTACAGATAGCATTCCTTATGCTGCTTATCGTCTCAATGATTCTGAAACCTACTGCATTCAGTTCCACCCCGAAGTAACCCATAGTTTGGAAGGTCTGCAATTGCTGAAAAACTTTGTGGTTGGAATCGCAGGTTGTACGCAAGACTGGAATCCGGAAAACTTCATCCACGAAACGGTTGAACAACTAAAACAAAAAATCGGTGATGATAAAGTCATCCTCGGTCTCTCCGGTGGTGTCGATAGCAGTGTGGCAGCAGCCCTCTTGCATAAAGCCATTGGTAAAAACTTATATTGTATCTTCATCGATAATGGTTTATTGCGCTATAATGAGTTCAGCGAAGTGCTGGAAGCTTATAAGCAAATGGACTTAAATGTTATTGGTGTTGATGCTTCATCGCAATTTTACGAAGCCTTAAACGGTTTGTATGATCCTGAAGCAAAACGCAAAGCCATTGGTCGCGTTTTCGTTGAAGTCTTCGATCAGGAATCCCATAAAATAGATGGCGCCAGATGGCTGGCTCAAGGTACCATTTACCCGGATGTTATCGAATCGGTTTCCGTTAAAGGTCCTTCAGCTACCATCAAATCTCACCACAACGTTGGTGGCTTGCCTGAGAAAATGAACCTTAAAATTGTAGAACCGCTCCGCTCACTCTTCAAAGACGAAGTGAGAAGGGTAGGTGCTGCATTGAACATCCCTGAAAATATTCTGAAACGTCACCCATTCCCGGGACCGGGTTTGGCCATCCGTATCATCGACGATATCACTCCAGAGAAAGTAAGAATCCTGCAACATGCCGATAATATCTATATCACTACACTCCGTGAGCACGGCTGGTACGATAAAATCTGGCAAGCCGGTGCCATTTTCCTTCCTGTGAAAAGTGTTGGCGTGATGGGCGACGAAAGAACATACGAGTATGTCATCGCTCTGAGGGCTGTAACCTCTTCTGATGGCATGACTGCCGACTGGGTGCATATACCGTATGAAATACTGGCTGAGATCAGCAACAAAATCATTAACAGAGTAAAAGGCATTAACAGAGTCGTGTACGACATCAGCTCCAAACCACCTGCAACCATAGAATGGGAATAAAACAATTAACTGCAGTTCTGTCACTCTTGTGCCTGATGTCCGTCTCATCAGTTACAACAGCTGCGCCTGCCTCGAAACCACCTTTCGAAAAGGAATACAAAGTAGCCCTGATGCTGCCATTTTGTATCGGTATGCCCGAAAAATACAAGGTGCGCGATATCATGGCCGAATACTATGAGGGTGTCGAACTGGCCATCAAAGAACTGGAAAGTATGGGCATGAAGATGGATCTTAGGGTATACGATACCCGAATGGATAGCTTGGAAGTTATCCGTCTCTTGTCTGTACCAGAAATGCAGGAAATAGATCTCTTTATCGGACCAGTATATGACAACGAATTGGTGGAAGTAGAGAAATTCTGCGCTACCTATAAAATTCCGCTAGTGTCGCCACTCAGATATTACCCAAATACCCTCGGAGCCGATTTTCCTTTGATCAACTGCAATACCGTCGATAGTTTACAATACCTTTATACTGGTAAAATGATTGCTGATGCATTCAAGAAGTTTACCGTTGTGGTTGTCGACGACGATCTCAAAGTTAACCGCTCTTCAGCCTCGCGTAACTTTAAAAAAGGCTACGAATTACAAAGCGGTAAAATCTGCAAAATCATCGATGGTAAAACCACCACAGCCACTTCTGTATGGAATGGTAAAGATTCTTTACTGCTCTTTTATGTCGGTAAAGGTGCCTCTAGCAGCAGTAATGGTATCGCCAATAAGTCCAATGATAAATGGATCGTGGTGGGACCATCAGAATGGTTGAATATTGATCGTGTTAACTATAATTCGCTTAATGGATTGTATTTTTACGATCCTTATAGCGTGCCTTATAATGACACTGCCTACAAAGCTTTTAGAAGAAATTACAGAGATATTTATGGCGGCGATCCTGAGCGTTATACTTTCATTGGTTACGACCAATTTCTATTCTTCGGGTCGGCATTGATGGCTTTCGATGGTAATTTCTACAAGCAAATTCTCAATAAGGAGTTTATCTATACCCACCGGACCTTTAATTTTGTAAGACGCGGTAACCTTATCGAGAATGCTGGTACCAACCTATTCTATTACGAAAATTACAACTTCTACAAAGCGTTTTGGCGGTACTAAAACCCTTTCAGCTCGCTATTATCTGTGATATTCTGGCTGCTTACCAATACGATCAGCCATTTCATCACTACTTTGCCAATTTGGCTAAACAGCACAGAAACTGGGGAAGCAAAGACCGCAAAACATACAGAAATGCCTGTTATGCTTATTTTCGTTTAGGGTTTCTAACAAAAACAGGAAATTTGCAGGAAAATGTTCTAAAAGCACTCGATTTTCAGCAAAACTTACCTGAAAATGGCAATTTTGAGGGAATCTTCCCGTTTTCTGAATATGTCTCTAATCGCCTAAATTACCAGGATTGGGTAAAATCTCATCTTTTCCAAAAACCAGTTTACCTCATCATGCGTCGGGGTTATGAGGAAGATTGTAAAGCATTTCTTCAACAAAATAACATCCCTTTCGAAACTTGTTCGCCTTATTGCCTTCGTCTGCCAGCAGACAGTAAATGCGATGCTTTAACCGATCACGGATTGGCCTGGATCATGGACATAGCCTCTGCAAAAGCCACTGACGCCATTGCCTTAGAAGCCAATCAACTGGTTTGGGATGCCTGCTCTGGCGCAGGTGGAAAAGCGATCTTCCTCTCTCAAAAGTACGAAGACCAAATTGGTCTGACTTGTAGTGACAAACGCTTCTCTATTTTGGAAAATCTAAAGGCCAGATTTCTGAAACTTGGTCTCGACTTACCAAAAATAGAATTGGTCGATTTGATGGAACCATCTCATCTATCCGTTAAATACGATGCAATAATATTGGACGTGCCTTGTAGTGGTAGTGGAACATGGGGAAGAACACCTGAGCAAATCCGAAGCTTTGACGAAAATACACCTGCAAAATATGCAGCTTTACAACGCAAAATTGTTTCCAATGCCATCAAAAATCTTAAACCTGGTGGCAAACTGTTTTACCTGACATGTTCTGTCTTCTTAGAGGAGAATGAAAATACTGTTTCCCATATAGAAGTAAATCACCACTTTAAATGTCTGGAATCAGCTTATTTTCACGAAGATCACAAAAACTCTGATACACTGTTTTTTGCCTGCTTGCAAAGTCCGCAATAAACAAGTTTCCATCAATTCAAGTATCTTATATTCAATGCTTAAATTGATAATAGCATTGCTGCTTGCGATTTGAAATTCAGAATTATAACAAGCCGGATTTTAGTCTATTTTTTTTAATAGGTAATTCTATGGTTTAAAGCCATTGTTAAAAATACGATAAACCATGTATTGATAAGATAAAAATGAGAAAGTTTTCCTGATTTTTGCCTATTATTGCAACCCTAAACTAAAGGATAACACATTGGAAAAATAAGTCAGATCTAAGGAACTTGGTGTAAGTGTTTGATTTGTAGACAGGTTCGCGACTTATGTATTCCGCTTTTGACAGTCATTTTTGCAATGGCGTTAGTCCCTTTGGTGTGCGGAATAGATTTTAAACATTTCAATAAATTAATAAAAATGTTCAACTTAAAGACACAAATACAAGTTTTGAGACTTTCATTATTCTTTTTGCTGGTATGGACCTTTACGGCCTGTAACAGTGTGAAAGAGTTTAGGTACTTCACAGATATCCAAAAGGATAGCATAACACTCATCAAAGTTAAACCAAAAGAAGCCATCATTCAAAGTGGCGATATTCTACAAATCTCAGTGTCTGGTCCCGATGAGCTGGTGGTGCGCCAAATTAATGGTGTGGCATCTGCAGCTGGTGCCAGCAGTCAAGGTGCCCCTAGCCAGGGATACCTTGTTAACGACTCCGGTAAAATTACTTTCCCTCTGGTAGGTGTCATCAAAGTCAATGGTCTGTTGAAAGATCAATTGGCAGACACTATCAAACACCGTCTGGTAAATATGAAATTGTTACTCGACCCAATTGTGATGGTTCGTCTTACCAATTTCAAAGTAACTGTTATGGGTGAAGTAATGAACCCAGGTATTATCACTGTGCCTAACGAACATATCACGATAACCGAAGCCATCAGTCAGTCTGGTGATATCACTTCTTTCGGTAGACGTGATAATGTTCTTGTCATTCGCGAGAGAAATGGCATACGGATTTATAAGAGAATTGATCTTACCAAAAACAATGTTTTTGATAGCGAGTTTTACTACCTCGAAAATCAGGATATCATCTATGTAGAACCAAGTAAGAAGAAAGCGGAAGCTCTAAGTCGCGGACCGCAAAACTATTCAATGGTAACCTCTACCATTTCCATCCTGATCATCATTTACACACAATTACTAAAATAATTTTATGTCTCAGACAAACCCTGTTCCTAATGTTAAACCCAAAGAGGAAACCGTTAACATTGCTGGCGAAATCTTACAAAAATATCTGCCTTATTGGCCCATTTTTTTAATCACTATTTCAATTGGCCTGACTGTTTCTTTTTTCAAAATACGCTATGCAACACCAATGTATCAGGCTGGTGCAGGCATTATGTTGAAAGATAAAGAGGATGGTGTTGAAAGTGTCCTTAATGCGCTTGAAGGTACAGAATCTAAAAAGAATGTAGAAAACGAAATCGAACTCCTGAAGTCGCAAAATCTGATGACGCAAGTGGTAAAAGAACTCGGTATCTATGCCCATATCTACGAGCCGGGTCGTGTTAAACATGTTCTGGCATATCGTTCAACACCTGTTACCTTTAAAGCCATTCAGCCAGATTCTTTCAATCCTACTGGCATGGTCAAATTTACCTATATGCCAAAAGAAAAAGCTGTATTGATGGAAGGTAAGAAATACCCACTCGAAGTGCCGGTGGAAACGCCTTTTGGTAAATTTAAAATTCATTACAACAGCGAAAATGATATCAGCGACAATCAACAATACTTCCTGCAATTGGTAAGTGTTCGCGACATGGCTAAGGGGCTCTGCTCACAACTCAACGTATTTACTGGTGGCAAACAATCTACCATTGTCAATATGAAGATCACCGACCCCAGTCCGAGACGTGCTGAGGATATCTTGAACACCCTCATCAAAGTGTATAACGAAGCCTCAGTTAAAGATAAAAACTCTACCGCTGCAGCGACGCTTGAATTTATAGATAACCGTCTTAAACTGGTAATCAACGAACTTTCTAACATCGAGATGAATGTTCAGAGTTACAAATCTCGCGAAGGTATCGTCGATATCTCTGCCGAAGGTACTGCTTACCTAAGCAGTGTTCAAAGTTCTGATCAACAAGAGTCTGAAGTGAGTATCCAGTTGTCAGTACTCGAACAAGTTGAACGCTATGTGATCGACAAAAACGAAACCGGTGGAACTGTGCCGGCAACGCTCGGTATCTCCGATCCAATCCTTTTGCAGCTCCTCAGTAAACTCAATGAAGCAGAACTTCAACTGGAACGTTTAAGAAGAACCAGCGCCGAAAACTCCCCATCAATCGTTGCTGTGAAGTCTCAAATCGCTCAACTGAAACCAAGCTTGCTCGAAAATATCCGAAACCTGAAAGCCAACCTCCAAGCAACTCGTGCCAAGATCATGGGCGAAAGTTCAAAATACTCGTCAATGCTAAGAAATATCCCTAAGAAAGAACGAGAGATTTTAGAAATCGGTCGCGAACAAGGTGTCAAACAAAGTATCTACACTTTCCTCCTTCAAAAACGTGAAGAAACAGCACTGTCTTATGCCTCATCAGTCGCAGACACGCGTTTGGTGAATCCTGCAGAGGCCAGCGTGTTCCCTGTGTCACCGGTTAAATTCAATATTTACCTCTTAGGATTTGCTTTGGGTGCTATAGTGGCCATTGGCTTTGTCATGTTCAGAGAGACGTTTATTAGCTATGTCGTCTTCCGTTCTGAACTCGAAAAAGCTACAAATGCTCGTATTATTTCTGAAATTATGAACGATACAGGCAAAGATGTGGTAGTGGTAAAAGATGGTAAAAACAATGCCATCGCCGAACAATTTAGGGCGCTTAGAACCTCATTGTCTTACCTTGGGATCAATCATGATAATAAAACCATATTACTAACATCTTCCATTTCAGGAGAAGGGAAAAGTTTCATCTCCATCAACCTTGGAGCGAGTTTTGCGCTCACCAATAAGAAAGTCATTTTACTGGAACTAGATTTGCGTAAACCGAAAATCAGCGGAATGCTCAACATAGACAATCATCCGGGCATGACTGATTATTTGGCAGGATTAGCTTCCAGAAAAGAGGTGACAAAACCTTTTAAAGAAAATAAAAACTTCCACATTATTCCTGCTGGCAATATTCCTCCAAACCCTAGTGAACTCATCATCAATGGTAAGTTGGATGAATTGATCGAGGAATTAAAAGGGGAGTACGACTACATTATCATCGATTCGCCACCAGTTGGTTTGGTGTCTGATGCCAGATTGCTCAACAAATTCGCCAATCTTACACTTTACATCGTTCGCCATAAATACACCCCTAAGAGTTACCTCAAATTTATCGATCAGATCTATGCCAATGCCGAGATTACCAATCTTAACCTGGTGTTCAATGGTCTGAAACCTAGAGGTGTCTTCGGAACAGGTAGCGGAAAAGGATATGGTGCCGGTTATGGTTATGGCAGTGGTTATGGATACGGCTACGTCTCTGAAGAAGCAAAGAAGAAAACCGCCATCGATATCATCAAAGGAAAATTTAATCGCAAGAAATAATCTCCCTTTCTGAAAAAGTAAAATGGAATTACAACAGCCTACAGCCAATCAGAAAAGGATAGGAAAAGCCAAAGAATGGATGAAACTGTTCAGTGTGACAGGTTCTGTTCAAACCATTGTTATGGCAGTCAGTTTTGTTAGTGGTCTTCTGGTCGTTAACCTGCTTCCTAAAGACCAATATGCTCTATACACTATGGCTAATACCATTTTGGGTACCATGGTGATACTGGCAGATGGTGGTATCTCCAATGGTGTTATGGCCCTCTGTGGTAAACACCACAACGATCCACAAAAGCTCGGTCAAGTAATCAATACTGGGATGGACCTTCGTAAAAAGTTTGCATTAGGAAGTTTACTCATTGCTGGTCCAATTTTGGTGTTTATGCTCACCAAAAATGGCACCAGTGTGGCGATGTCATTATTGATTTTGCTTACCATTATTCCGTCTTTCTTTACTTCTTTGTCTGGAAACTTACTTGAAACCGTCGCCAAGGTGAAACAGGATATCCTACCTTTACAACGTGTCAAAGTAGAAGCCAACCTCGGCCGCTTAGTTTTGCTCAGCCTGTTTATCTTCATTATTCCTTATGCTTACATCGCTTTGTTGATTTCAGGTATACCGCAGATTTATTCCAACTGGAAGGTGCGAAAAAATGCCGATAAATACGTGGATTTTGAACAAGCGCCTCAGGAAGAATACCGCAATAGTATCCTGAAAGTGGTTTACAGAATATTGCCCGGTGCTGCCTATTTTAGTATCTCCGGTACCATCAATATTTACCTGATTTCTATCTTTTCTAAAGATGGAAGTACTGCTATAGCAGATCTGGGTGCCCTAGACCGTTTATCAATGGTGCTTACCATTTTTTCTGGTTTGTTTGTAACACTCATCACCCCAAGATATGTCCGCTTGCCAGACGAAAGAGGCATTCTCTTCAACCGATTTATTCAAATCCTGGTTTACCTGTTTGGATTAAGTTTCTTTATTGTTGGCTTTGTATGGTTATTTGATACATACTTGTTGATGCTGCTGGGCGATAATTTTAAAGGACTGGAATTCCCGCTATTGCTTAATATTATTGGTAACTGTATTGGTATGATGGCCGGCAATGTCTACACTTTGTTTACCAACAGAGCCTGGAACCTGCACCCACTGTTTTCTATCCCTCTAAGTGCTGCTACCATCGTGGTAGGTGTACTCTTGTTTCCGATTGGAACGCTCACAGGCGTTCTTTACCTGAATATTTTTATCAGTACTGTTAATCTTGTCGTTAACAGTTCTTACCTCATTTACAAAATACACTCTAAAAAACGCTAATTGATTGCATGAAAAATTCTGTTTGTACCTTGTTTGAAAAGAATTACCACTACGGTGCGGCCGTTCTCACCAATTCGCTGGTGAAGAATGGCTTCAAAGGCGATATATATGCTGGTTACCGTGGCAGTCTGCCTGAATGGACCCGTGTGGCAAAACCTAACCAGGAACTAAATTGGGCGGGGGCAGAAACTATTCAGGTATCAGAAGATGTTCAATTACATTTTCTGCCAATGCCTACCGATGCCCACTTTACTAACTATAAAGCCCATTTTATGCTGGAGTTGTGGAACGGACCGGCAAAAGATAATGATGCCATGTTTTACTTTGATCCCGATATCGTTTTTATCGCCGAATGGCGCTATTTCCAGGAATGGGTGAAATGTGGAGTGGCCGTTTGTGAGGATGTTAACTCGCCAGTATATCCCAATAATCCCCGCCGTATCGGATGGCGCAATTATTTTGTGCCATTGGGACATACCATGACTGTGAAAGAACCTATTTATTGCAATGCCGGTTTCCTGGGTTTGGATAAGAAACACCGCGATTTTGCAGAACTATGGAAACGCATGATGGACGAATTAGCGCCAATGTTTGGTGGCTTAAACCGTTCTAATGTTTCTGGTCTCTCAATTCCCGATGAAATGAAAGGCGATTTCGCTCCTTTTGGTCAGCCAGACCAAGATGTACTTAACGCAGCTATCGAAGCTTACCAAGGTGAAATCAGCTTTGCCGGTCAGGAAGGAATGTCCTTCAAACATGGTGCAGCTCTTATTCCACATGCACTTGGTAAAATTAAACCATGGATTCTCAAGCCAATCCGTCAAACTATTGGTGGCTTGCCTCCTCGAACGGTCGATAAACTATATTGGCAATATGCATCTGGACCAATAAAACCTCACTCCGGAAGCGAAATTCGTACAATGAACACACTGATAAAAATTGCTGCACTCATCGGCCGTTTTTACCGAAGAAAATAATCACTAAAACACTTTCTATTATGATACATGTCAACACAATACTAAACATGCAACTCAATAAAGTCACCGAATGGCACTCGCAGATGCAACTCAGCGAAGAAGAATTGCCTTGGAAATTTATTGAAGAAAACACTTACTGGAATTTTATGCTTTGGCACGAAGAAGATATTGCCCGTATCAAAGACATCGATCCACTAAGAATCGTTGAGGCAAAACGCAATATCGATAAGTACAACCAATCGCGCAACAACTCTATGGAGAAGATTGACGAATGGGTACTCAATTTTGTGAAAACCAATGATATCCCGGCGGGTAACAAATTGCATTCAGAAACGCCAGGGATGATGATCGATCGTCTTTCAATCATGACGTTAAAAAAATACCACATGCAAGAAGAGGTAGATCGCATCGATGCCAGCAATGAACACCGCCAATCCTGTGCAGCCAGAGTGGCTATACTAAGTGAACAAATTAGCGATTTGTCTAATGCTCTGCAAGATGTTCTAATCGGTATTGAAAATTCAGAACTCAGTTTCAAAGTATACCGTCAATTTAAAATGTACAACGACCCAAGTCTGAACCCTCAACTATATTCGCGTAAGCAAACTACTGTCAATGACTAAATCTAAACCGTTACATATCGATGCTTCAACCGGTGGAAGAGGGGATATCTGGATGCGTCTCCTGGGCTTTTATGCTGTTGCTGGTCTCAAACCTGAATTGGATGTACATATTTTGGTCCCCGAGTTCTTACGTCCTTTGGCTAAAGTTACCTATGGCGATCGCCTCACCATTGCTGAAGGCAAAACGCCTCAAATGAAGTACAGCTATTCTACTTTGGGTATTAAAGATTTAATTCCTGGTATTCTAAAAGGTGAGAAATACATTGAACCTTTTCATAAAAATGTAATTGAAGACAAAAAGGATAAGAAGTTTAAAGACTCTATCAATCTGGTGCTCTTCGATGTCCTGGATGCGCTGGGTATCGTGCATGTCGCTCCTGCAAATATCAGTAAAACTTACCATGGCTACCTGGAGGTGGCATCCATCAAGTGGTTAAGACATATCAGCTGGGAATCATTCGCTGAACAGGTAAATAAAGACTTTCCTATAATATACGATCGCCTCAATGGCGATATACCTCTTTCTCCTGAATTAAAAATTCCGGATGACATTCAACAAAATGTCGTAGTATTTCCCAATGGTACCAGTCGTCAGTTTGTACCGGTGCAATGGGCTAAAACCCATTTGCCGGATGCCTATTATGCTTTCTTTCATAAAGATAATGAAGTGCAAATTTTTACCGAAGCAGGCTTAAAAGTAATTCCGTATTACAAAGAACCAGGCGATATCATTGCCATTGCTAAAGATGCCAAATGGAACGTAACAACAGATAGCTTTCCTTCGCATTTACTCCAGACAGCCAATAAAAATTGTACAGTTTGTATCACCGAAGTAAGCTTGGGTAGGGTTATTTCTCCTAGCTTTAAAGGTCCCGTGGTTGACAGTCAGGTGCCTTGTCACCCTTGTGTGCATCTTACCAGACGTGTGCCTTGTGCTGCAGGTTATATGGAATGCCTCAACTGGTCGAACGCTTCATACACCCAACAAATTTTAAACTCTATAAAAAGATAATAGCATTTGATTAAAGACACTCAACATCAGCCTGATGGCTTGCTTTTTATCTGCGGTTCACTTCAGCCAGGCGCTGATGGAATCGGCGATTATACGCGCCGAATCGCGGGTGAATTAAAGCGTAAAGGATGTAAGGTGTCTATTATCGCATTTAACGATAAACAAACCAATCTCGTTGTTTCTGAGTCTCAAATCGTTGACAATACCAAGGTAGATGTACTTCGTTTGCCAATGACTTTGAAAGATAAACATAAAATGAATTTGGCCAAAGAATGGATGGATTTACACAATCCTGAATGGATCAGTATTCAATTTGTTGTTTATGCCTTCAATAACCGCGGACTGCCAATTTTCTTTGGTAAAGAAATGAAAAAGCTGAGTGCCGGTAGAAAAGTTCATATTATGTTTCATGAACTTTGGTTGGGTGTTGAAAAATACCCTTCTTCCAAAGACCGATTATATGGCATTTTTCAGAAAACCATTGTTAAATCGATGGTTAAAAAACTTCGTCCCTTAGTCGTGCACTCGCATTCTGCGCCTTATCTTAAGTTGTTGCAATTCAACGGAATTGATGCCAAGCAGCTCAAAATTATTAGCAATATTCCTGTTATTCACGAACAAATAAAACCTCGTCAATTAATGGCCGATGGCAGTCTTAAGTTCTTAGTCTTCGGCTATATCTCACCCAATGCGCCTATTGAAGATTTTATCAGTGAACTGAAAGTTGTAGCCCTGCAAAAACACTTTAAACCAGAATTGATCTTCTCGGGACGAAATGGAGGCTCATTAAATAAATGGACATCTATCTTAGATAAATTCCAAATTCCATATAGTGTTCGAGGGGTGCTTAGTTTTGAAGAACTTTCTGATTTAATGATTGAAGTAGATGTTGGCATCTCTACAACGCCTTTCCTTCTTTACGAGAAAAGTGGCTCTGTTGCTGCTATGTTTAAACATGGTATTTCTGTGATAAATGTAGCGCAAAGTATTGAATGGGATCCCAAATATTTAACGGATTTTAAACCGGATCCTTTTATTGTAGAGTTTGTGCCGGGAAATATTAACAATTGGATAAGCAGTCTTCAAAAGCCTGATAAACGTTACAGTCTTAGTGATATCACCATGCAACTGTGCAGTGATCTTAATATTCAATTACCATCATCAATTAAAAGTGAGTAAACACCAGGTAATATTA
>JACCDH010737788.1_pt1 | contig 25683 bp, 23 predicted proteins | sample 7442481 | NCBI WGS metagenome assembly JACCDH01 (sample SAMN15323433, study PRJNA562643) | freshwater metagenome | isolation source: river surface water | place: USA:Blue River Watershed | collected 2017-08-15 | reverse complement strand
GCGCAGCTGGCCAAGGCCGCAGCGCGCGGCTGATGCCGGGCATCCGCGAAGTCCGCCGGCTGCCATGGTCGGCCGAACAGATGTACGATCTGGTGGCCGACGTTGCCCGCTATGGGGAGTTTCTGCCCTGGGTGGTTGCCACGCGCGTGCGTTCGGACAGCGAGACCGAGATGATTGCCGACATGCTGGTGGGCTTCAACGCGCTGCGCGAGAAGTTCACGTCACGGGTGTTGAAGAAGCGGCCCGAACGGATCGAAGTGATCTACGTCGACGGGCCGATGCGCGATCTCGATAACGTCTGGCAGTTTCGCCCGCTGGAGGGCGGCGGCTGCGAGATCGAATTCATGGTCAGCTTCACCTTCCGCAACGCCATGTTTGAACGGTTAGCCGGGCAATATTTCGACCGGGCCTTTCGCAAGATGGTCGGCGCGTTCGAAACGCGGGCCGAGGCACTTTACGGCAGCAATAACTCCAGCGCGACCAGCGCCGCCTGATGGCGCACGGTGGACCGGCTTGAGCCATCCAGCAGGCGCTCTTCGGCCAGCGCCTCTTCCTCGTCCTGACCGCGGATTGCGCGGGCAAAGACCACGGTGCCGACCGGCTTCTGCGGGGAGCCGCCATCGGGTCCGGCGATCCCGCTGATCGCAACAGCAACGTCGGCCCCGCTGCGCTTCAAAGCGCCTTGCGCCATGGCCCAGGCACAAGCGATGGAAACCGCGCCAAATGTGTCGATGATGTCGGGATTGACGCCCAACAGTTCCTGCTTGGCTTCGTTTGAGTAGGTCACGAAACCGCGATCAAGCACCGCGGATGAGCCGGCGATCTCGGTCAGGGCAGCGGCAACAAGGCCGCCGGTGCAGCTTTCTGCCAGTGCCACGGTACGGCCGGCAGCGATATTATCGGCGATCACGCGCGCGGCGAGTTCGGCAAGATCATCGGGGAGTAGGTGGTCCATCATCAGGCCTTGCAGATCGCAAACTTGCCCAGGCGGGCCTGGCCCGAACGGGCGCCAAGTCCAGCGGCAAGGCCAATCACTTCGGCCGTGCTTTCAGCCGGGAGCGGGGAAAGCAGCATGACCAGGCGGTCCACTGCCGAGCAGCGTTCGGTTGGCAATTGCTGCCCGACCATCGATGTGACCGCGCCTTCAACGAAGGGCTTCAGGTTCTCATCCGGCATGTTCTTGAGCAGGCCGACGGCCTGCGGGTCCATTCCGCCGCCAAGCTTGAAGAAGGCTGCTTTGGCCTGCGGCCAGGCCCGATCGCGTCCGGCGGCATAGCGCTTTGCCAGGGTTTCTGACTGGCTGCGCAGGAATGCGTCATTGGGCAAAACGGGCGTGCAGCGTTGGGCGGCACCGCGGATTACGCCGGGCAGGGCAAAGGTGGAGACGGCCGTGAACTCCTGCGCAGTCAGGCACGGTTGCTCCGCCGCGGCGGCCATGGCTGGCGCGGGCACGGCCAGTGCCAGGGCAAAGGCGATAGTCCGGTTTACGACGGGCATCTCAGGCTTCTCCATCAATCGCGCAGCAGCGTTGCCACTGCCTGCGCGGCGATCCCTTCGGCGCGACCGGTAAAGCCCAGTCGCTCGGTGGTCGTGGCCTTTACGCTGATTGCGCCAGGATCGGTAGCAAGGATTTCTGCCAGCCGTGCGCGCATTGCCTGGCGGTGCGGACCAATCTTCGGAGCCTCGCAGATAATCGTCAGGTCAACGTTGCCAATGCGGTACCCCGCCGCTGCGGCCAAGGCGGCGGCGTGCGCCAGGAACCGGTCAGACGAAGCACCCTTCCACTGCGGATCGCTGGGCGGAAAATGACTGCCGATATCACCATCGCCAATTGCACCGAGGATGGCATCGACCAGTGCGTGGATCGCTACATCGGCATCGCTGTGCCCGGCCAGGCCGTGACTGTGATCGATTTTCACCCCGCACAGCCACAGCTCCTCGCCGGGGCTGAGCCGGTGAACATCGTAGCCCGTACCGACCCGCAGCGGCGGCAGGCTGGCGGCAAAGTCGCTGGCGAAAGTCAGCTTGTGCAAGCGTTCGTCTCCTTCAACCAGGGCAACAGCCAGCCCGGCGGCGCGGGCGACCTGGGCGTCGTCGCCGGGTTCTTCCGATCCGTTCCAGCTGCGGTGCGCAGTCCAAATATCGCGGTATCGGAAAGCTTGCGGGGTCTGCACGCGCCGCAGCAGTTCGCGGCGGGCGGGCTGAGCCATAAGGCCACCCTCAGCTTCGGTGAGGCTATCCACTACCGGCAAGACCGGAATGGCGCCGGGTTGGTTCGCCAGCGCTTCTACCAGGCGATCGATCACAGCCAGAGGAAGGATCGGTCGCGCGGCATCATGGATCAGGACAAGGTCCGGATCACTTGCTTCAAGCGCAGCAAGCCCGAGGCGTACCGAATCCCGCCGCGCCGCCCCGCCAGTCACCAGCACGATCCCTGGAATGCCGGCCAGACATTCCGCAGCAATCGCATTTGCCCCAGCGGGAATCGCGATGACGATCGGATTTACCCCAGCCGCAGCGAGGGCCTCTGCCGAATGGCGAACCACCGGCTTGCCTCGCCACCGGGCGAACTGCTTGGGCAAGGGCTGTCCCGCACGCAGTCCCTGACCGGCCGCAACGATGACGGCGGCGATGCTAGGGGGAAGGGGTGCGGAATTGCTCATTGTCTGCGCGCCGGTAAAGACTTGCCGTGTTTCCGGCAATTCCCTATGTGCTGCCCAAATTTTAGGCAGAGCATAATGACCCTCCCGGTTCCTCCCGCGCTAAACCCGATCCAGGTTGGGCCGCAGCGCATCGATTGTCCGGTTATCCTGGCACCGATGACGGGAGTAACCGATCTGCCGTTCCGGCGTTTGGTCCGCCGCTATGGATCAGGCCTCAACGTTACCGAGATGATTGCGAGCCCGGCTGCGATCCGCGAAACGCGGGTTTCGGTGCAAAAGGCCATGTGGGACCAGATCGAAGAGCCGGTATCGATGCAGCTGGTTGGCTGCGATCCGGTTCAGATGGGGGAAGCAGCCAAGCTGGTCGAAGATCGCGGCGCGGCGATCATTGACATCAACATGGGTTGCCCGGTGCGCAAGGTGGTCAACGGTGATGCCGGATCGGCGCTGATGCGTGATGTGCCGCTTGCCGCCAAGCTGATCGAAGCGACGGTCAAGGCCGTCTCGGTTCCGGTAACGGTCAAGATGCGGATGGGCTGGTGCCACGACAGCCTGAATGCCCCGGAACTGGCGAAGATTGCCGAAGACCTTGGCGCCAAGATGGTCACGGTTCACGGCCGGACCCGCAACCAGATGTACAAGGGCGATGCTGACTGGGGCTTTGTCCGCCAGGTCAAGGAAGCCGTTTCGATCCCGGTCATCGTCAATGGCGATATCTGCGGGATTGAAGATGCAGCCAAGGCGCTTGAGCAGTCTGGTGCGGATGGGGTGATGATTGGGCGGGGATCCTATGGCAAGCCGTGGTTGCTGGGTCAGATCATGCACTGGCTGCGCCAAGGCGTGCAGGTTGCCGATCCATCGATCGATGAACAATTGTCTGTAGTTTTAGAGCATTACGATGCAATGCTAAGCCATTATGGCAGGGATACCGGCGTCAAGATGGCCCGCAAGCACCTTAGCTGGTATACCAAGGGCCTGCATGGTTCGGCCGAATTCCGCAATCGGATCAATTTTGTCGACGATGCCGACGAAGTGATCCGCAGTCTCCGAGAATTCTACGCTCCCTTCATTTCGCGCATGGCGGCCTGACCATGGCGGATGCCGCGCGTCAGCTGGCCTCTCTGCCGCTGGCCGTGGTCCTGCTGGCGCCCGATCAGCGCATTGCCGCTGCCAATCCGGCGGCGGAGCAGCTGCTGGGGCAGAGCGCCCGTCGTCTGGTTGAGCGTCATCTGGGCGAGGTCATCCGGTTCGAAGAGCCTCGCCTGGCAGAACGCTTGGCTGAGAGCGAAGCGCAGGTTTCAGCGCGGGCAACACCGGTGTTGATTCCCGGGCAAGGTACGCGCCGCCTCGATATCACAGCGGCTCCGGTCATTGATCAACCTGGGTGGCAGGTCCTGACGCTGCAGGATGGCGCGGGGGCTGAGGCGCTGCGCGGCGAGGGCGGCGAAGATACCGTGCTGCGCGCGCCCGAGATCCTGGCGCACGAAATCAAGAATCCGCTTGCCGGCATTCGCGGCGCCGCGCAGCTCCTTGGTCGCAAGGTCAAGGGCAGCGATCATGCGCTGACGGGGCTTATCGCGGACGAGGTGGACCGGATCGCCAAGCTGATTGACCAGATGCAGACCCTTTCCCGCCGCACGCCGCCGCAGCTGGAGCCCTGCAACCTGCATGAGGCAGTCCGGCGCGCGCGCGCCGTTATTGAAGCCGGAGGCAAGGCGCCGGTGGTGATCGAGGAGTTTGATCCGTCGCTCCCGCCAGTTCTGGCCAATGCCGATGCCCTCGTCCAGGTGCTGATCAACCTTATTGCCAATGCAGCGGAAGCCTGCTCGGCCGTATCCGCACCCAGGATTTCGGTCCGCACGCGCTTTGCCAGCGGCCTGCAACTGCACCGCACGCCCGAAGGCGCGCCGGTTCGCCTGCCGATTGAACTGCGGGTCAGTGACAATGGCCCCGGGGTCGATCCGGCGATGGCCGATCACCTGTTCGAACCTTTCGTGACAACCAAGAAAAGCGGCCAGGGCCTGGGCTTGGCGCTCGTGCGGCGGATGGTGCGCGATATGCATGGCCGGATCAGCCACGATCGCGAGGAGGCGACAGGGCTGACGCACTTCCGGGTGCACCTGCAAGTTGCGCCCAATGCCTCGGCCCAGAACAAGACAAAGGAAGACGTGGCATGAGCGTGCTACTGGTTGAGGACGACACCTCCATCGCGATCGTCATTACCGCCGCGCTTGAGGCCGAGGGCTTTGAAGTTGTTCGCTGCGATTCAATTGCCGAGCGGGATCGCCTGCTTGGGCAGCGCCGATTTGCCGCGTTGGTAACCGACGTGATGCTGACCGACGGGGATGGCATTGCCACGATCGACCGGGTTCGTGCGGCCGATCCGGATTTGCCGATCATTATCCTCTCGGCCCAGAACACCCTTGATACGGCGGTGCGCGCTACGGACACCGGGGCCTTTGAATATTTCCCCAAGCCGTTCGACATTGATGAGCTGGCTCGGACCGTGCGCCAGGCCGTGGGTAACAGCGCCAACCGGATCGACACCGAAGGGGAAGGGCCCCCCGCAGGTTTGCCGCTGGTGGGCCGCAGCGCGGCGATGCAGGCAGTCTATCGGATGATTACCCGCGTCCTGCGCAACGATTTGACCGTGCTCGTGCTGGGTGAAAGTGGCACTGGCAAGGAACTGGTTGCCGAGGCCATCCACCAGCTTGGCCAGCGGCGCGATGGCCCGTTCGTCGCGGTCAACACCGCGGCCATCCCCAGTGAGCTGATCGAAAGCGAGCTGTTCGGGCATGAGAAGGGCGCCTTCACCGGTGCAGTTGCCCGCCATGTCGGCAAGTTTGAGCAGGCCAACGGCGGGACCTTGTTCCTCGATGAAATTGGCGACATGCCGATGCAGGCGCAGACCAGGCTGTTGCGGGCGCTGCAGTCAGGTTCGGTGCGGCGCGTGGGCGGGCGTGACGAGATCAAGGTGGATGTCCGGATCGTTGCCGCCACCAATCGCGATCTGCAACCGATGATTGCCGCCGGAACCTTTCGCGAAGACCTTTATTACCGCCTCAACGTGGTCCCCATCACCCTGCCGCCGCTGCGCGACCGGGCAGATGATATCCCGGCCCTCGCCAAGCATTTCCTTGCGCTGGCTGCGCAGGAAGGTCTGCCGCGTCGGCAATTGTCAGACGATGCGGCCGCAGTGCTTTCGCAGCAAGCCTGGCGTGGCAATGTCAGGGAGCTTCGTAACTTCATCTATCGGCTGGCGCTGCTTGCGCGCGAGGACGTGGTGGATGCCGGCACGCTTGGGCCGCTGCTCATCAGCGCCCCGCAAACGGATGGGCCGACACCAGAGGCAGGACTCGACTCCGCTGTTCAATCCTGGCTCGGCCAGAACAAGCCGGTGGCGGGAACGGTTTATGATGCGGCCCTTGCAGCCTTTGAGCGGCCGCTGTTTGAAACCGTGCTGCGCGAGACACACGGCAACCAGCTCCGTGCTGCGCAAGTTTTGGGGATAAACCGCAACACACTCCGCAAACGCCTAGGAGAACTGGGGATCGCACCCGCTGAACTGGTGCGCTAAGGTGCCCTTGCTTTTTGGCAACAGTGGTGTTGTAACCGCGCAACGATGACGCCGCGCGTCCCTTCCTCACGCAATAGCGGCTGGCCCCGTTGGCGGCGGCGCTTTCAGATTGCGGCCCGGCGGGCGAATGCCTTCGCCCTGATGGAATTCATCGCGGTGGTTTCGTTCCTTGTCATGACCGGGATCACCTGGTTCGTGATCAGCGCCCAGTCCAAATCCGACCACCTGCTGCCGACCGACCTGACTGCGACGCTGCTGGTTGGCACCCTGATCCCGGCCCTGGCGATCCTGGTTCTGCTCGGGCGGCGCCTGGCCCTGCAACGTGCGCGGGAAGTGGCGGGTGGCACCGGGCAGCTTCATGTACGCCTCGTCTTTCTGTTCTCGCTGATTTCCGCGATCCCGACGCTGCTGGTGGCGATCTTCGCCTCGTTCCTGTTCCAATCGGCGGTGGAGTTCTGGTTCTCGGACAAATCACGCGGGCTGCTTGAAAACTCGAACAAGCTGGCGCTCGGTTTCTATGAGCAGACCGAAAACGACATGAAGTATTCGTCGCTGGCCATGGCGGCGGATTTGCGTGATTTCCTGAGCAAGCAAAGCCCGGTCAGCCCTGAGTTCATCAGCTATTACCAGTTCCAGATCACCAACCGGAACATCAACGAATCCACGATCCTGCAAAAGCTGCCCGATGGATCGCTCAGCCGCGCGGCCTTTGCCCGCGGTGACAATCCGCTCAACGAACAGGTGTCCGAAGGCGTGGTCCGGCAGCTGGACCGCGGCGCGGACATTGTCGTGGATACCAAGCCCGACAAGATCGAGGCGCTGACACCAATCGATCGCCGCACCGGGATCTATCTTTACACCGCCCGCAAGTCTGACCTGCTCAGCCTGTCACAGGGGCAGCGCGCGCAAAGCATCGTGCGCGACTATGCCGAGCTGACCAAGCGGACGCGAGTGCTGCAACTGCAATCGATCATCGCGCTGTTTGTCGCCTCGCTGGCGCTGGTCGGGCTGTCGGTGTGGTTTGCGCTGCGTTTTGCCGACCGGCAGGTCAAACCGCTTTATGATCTGGTGGCCGCAGCGCGCGAGGTTGGGGCCGGCAACTTTTCAATGCGGATCGATGGCCGGACGGGGGCTGATGAAATCGGCCTGCTCAACCGCGCCTTCAACCGCATGACCCAGCAACTTGATCGGCAGACGCAAGCACTTGTCGGGGCCAATCAGCAGCTCGATGAACGCCGCGCCTTTATCGAGGCCGTGCTGGATTCGGTCACAGCGGGTGTGGTCTCGACCACTGCCAGCGGGGAAGTCCGTTTGATCAACGGGGCGGCAATGAAGCTGCTGTTGGCCCAGGGCGCGCAGTCCCCGGTGGGGCAGCCGCTTGGCCAGCTTGTCCCGCCGATCGCCGAACTGCTGGAGAACGGCAAGCACAGCGGCATCGTCCAGTTCGCGAAGGGGTCTGAGCTTCTTACCCTGGCCGTGAAGGCGAGCGAGAGCCCAACCGGGTTCGTGGTGACTTTCGAGGATATCACCCGCCAATTGCTGGACCAGCGTCAGGCGGCATGGTCTGACGTAGCGCGCCGGATTGCGCATGAAATCAAGAACCCACTAACCCCGATCCAGCTTGCGACCGAGCGGCTCAAGCGGCGTTACCGCAAATTGGTAACCGCGGATGTCGAGCTGTTCGATGAGTTGACCAGCACGATCATCAGGCAGGTTGGCGATCTGCGGAAGATGGTGGACGAGTTCTCCTCGTTCGCCCGCTTGCCCAAGCCGGTGTTCCGCGGCGAAGATCCGGTTGATCTCGCCCGCCAGGCGATCTTCCTGCAGGAAGTGGCGCGGCCTGAGATCAATTTCTCGTTCTCGGCCGATCGCGGCATTGGGATGATTGCTTGCGATCGGCACCAGTTTGGCCAGGCGATGACCAACGTTCTGAAGAATGCGACCGAGGCGGTCGAGGCGCGCCAGAAAGCAGCCGATGCCGCTTATCGCGGCAAGGTTAGCCTGGCACTGACCATGGAAAACGACGATCTGGTGGCCACCGTCACCGATAATGGCATCGGCCTGCCGCAGGATCGGGAACGGATCATGGAGCCTTACGTTACGACCCGCGAGAAGGGCACCGGGCTCGGTCTCGCGATCGTTAAGAAGATCGTCGAGGAACATGGTGGCGAAATGGCATTCGGACCGGCCGAAGGGCAGGGCACCGTGGTGACCCTGCGGTTCGCGCGCGACCCGCTTGGCCGTGGCCGGGCAAGCGAAGCAGCAGAATAAGAGCGAGATAAATACAGGCAATGGCACTCGATATTCTGATCGTCGATGACGAACGCGACATTCGCGACCTGGTAGCCGGGGTTCTGACGGACGAAGGCTATGAATGCCGCACCGCGGGTGACAGCGTGACCGCGCTGGAGATGATCGACCAGCGGCGGCCCAGCTTGGTCTTGCTCGACGTCTGGCTCCACGGCAGCCCGATGGACGGCCTGGAAGTGCTGGATGCAATCAAGGCCCGCGAACCTGAACTGCCGGTGATCATCTTCTCCGGCCACGGGAATATCGATACGGCAGTCTCGGCAATTGGCCGCGGGGCGATGGATTTTATCGAAAAGCCGTTCGAGGCAGAGCGCCTGCTGCTGCTGGTAGCCCGGGCAACCGAGACAGAACGTCTCCGCCGCGAAAATGCGCGCCTGCGTGAAGGCTTTGTCACCGCCGATGAATTCACCGGCAATTCCAGCGCGATCAACCAGGTCCGCGCCACGCTGAAGCGTGTGGCCAACACGGGTAGCCGCTTGCTGATTTCGGGTCCGGCCGGGGCCGGCAAGGAAGTTGCGGCGCGATTACTCCATTCGTGGAGCTCACGGGCAGATCATGCATTCGTCACGGTCAACTCCGCGCGGATCACGCCCGAACGGTTTGAGCAGGAATTGTTCGGAGAAGAGTCCGGCGGCAAGCTGATCCGCGCCGGGCTGCTTGAGCTGGCCGATGGCGGCACGCTGTACCTTGATGAAGTGGCCGATATGCCGCTGTCCACCCAGGCGCGGATCCTTCGCGTCTTGACTGAGCAGAGCTTTGTCCGGGTGGGCGGCCATCGCCAGATCCGCGTCGATGTCCGGGTGGTATCGTCAACCGCCCGCGATCTGGAACGGGAAATTGCCGAAAAGCGGTTCCGGGAAGACCTATTCTATCGCTTGAACGTGGTGCCGGTCGGCATCCCGTCGCTGGCCGAGCGCCGCGATGATATTCCGACGCTGGTCGATCATTTCTTCGCCAGGTTTGCTGCGGACCAAGGGGTCTCCCCGCCAGAAGTCAGCAATGAAGCAATGGCTGCACTGCAAAGCTATGAATGGCCGGGCAACGTGCGCCAGCTTCGCAACCTGGTTGAGCGCACCATCATCCTCACCCCGCGCGAGAAGCTAGAACGGATCGAAGCAGACATGCTTCCCAGCGAGCTGCTTGGCGGACGGATGAACGGCGATAGCGGGATCTCGGCCTTGATGGGCGTGCCGCTGCGGGAAGCGCGCGAGAATTTTGAGCGCGAATACCTGCGCGTGCAAATTCGGCGCTTCTCCGGGAACATCTCGCGCACGGCGGCCTTTATCGGGATGGAGCGCTCGGCCTTGCACCGCAAGCTCAAGCTGCTGGGCATGGTCGATCGCCGCGAAGACGAATGTGAAGAGGAAATTGCTGAATAAGCCTGCGCGGATTGTGCATTGCGGCATGACCCAAGCCGGGATAGTCTGTTGCCCGTGACTACCGGTTGCCCTCGGGCAGCCAGACTGCGGACCGCCAGCAAGGTGGCCGCCAAGAACGAAGGAGACCGCAATGACCTCTCGCACGCTCAGCGCTCGTCCGCGCCCGCCCAAGGCGGAGCCGGAAACACCGGTCGTTCCTGTTCAGGCCCCCGTGAAAGGGCAGAACCTTCAGGATCAGTTCCTCAACCTGCTGCGCAAGAACAAGATTCCGGTCACCATGTTCCTGGTGAAAGGCGTGAAGCTGCAAGGCATTGTGACCTGGTTCGATAACTTTTCGATCCTGCTGCGCCGTGATGGCCAGTCGCAACTGGTCTACAAGCATGCTGTTTCCACCATCATGCCCCGCCAGCCAATCGACGCGAACCAGTTCGGCAGCGCCGGGGAGGGTGGCAAGAAGACCCGCCTGCTCCAGGATGTTTTCCTTTCCAGCCTGCGCAAGGAAGCGGTCCAAGTGACCATGTTCCTGGTCAATGGCGTGATGCTGCAGGGGCGCGTGGCGGCTTATGATCTGTTCTGCATGCTGCTGGAACGCGAAGGCTATGTGCAGCTGGCCTACAAGCATGCGGTCTCTACCATCCAGCCTGTCACCCCGGTTGACCTGACCGGTGAGTGGGACGGCGAAGAGGATGACGACACCTGAGCTTTCTTGACGACAATCGCGAGGACGTTGCCCGCGGTGCACGAGCCGTTGTCGTGTGTCCGACCTTCCGGGCCCGTGGCGGAGCATCCGATCCAGACGCGCGGCTTGAGGAGGCCAAGGGGCTGGCCCTGGCGATCGGCCTGGTGGTGGTTGAAGCCGTTACGGTGCCTATCCGCGAGGCGCGGGCCGGCACGTTGTTCGGCGAAGGGCAGATACAGAACATCGCCGCAACCTGCGAAATGGAGCAGGCCGAACTGGTGATCGTCGATGGCGCGCTGACAGCGATCCAGCAGCGCAACCTGGAAGACAAGCTTAAGCGCAAGGTGATCGACCGGACCGGCCTGATCCTTGAAATCTTTGGCGAGCGTGCAGCCACGGCCGAAGGCCGGTTGCAGGTTGAGCTGGCTCACCTTGATTACCAGGCTGGCCGACTGGTTCGGTCCTGGACCCATCTTGAGCGGCAACGCGGCGGCTTTGGCTTCCTGGGTGGCCCAGGCGAAACCCAGATCGAAGCAGACCGGCGGATGATCCGCGACCGGATGGCCCGCCTGCGCCGCGAGCTGGAGCAGGTACGTCGCACCCGCGGGCTTCATCGCAGCCGGCGCGAGAAGGCCCCGTGGCCGGTGATCGCGCTGGTCGGCTATACCAATGCCGGCAAGTCAACGCTGTTCAACCGGCTGACCGGGGCAGGGGTCATGGCCGAAGACCTGCTCTTTGCCACGCTCGATCCCACCATGCGGCGAATCCGCTTACCCGGTGTGGACAAGGCAATCCTTTCGGACACGGTCGGGTTCATTTCCGACCTGCCGACCCAGCTGGTCGCCGCCTTCCGCGCTACACTGGAAGAGGTGACAGCGGCAGACGTGATTGTTCATGTCCGCGATATCGCCAATCCAGACAGCCTCGCGCAAAAGCGCCAGGTGCTGGAAGTGCTGGAGGAACTTGGCCTGATCGAAGGGGAGGGGGCCACACCCACGGTCCCGATCGTTGAGGCCTGGAACAAGTGGGATTTGCTCTCGCCCGAACGGGCTGACGAACTTGCCGGCCAGATTTCCGCGCACCCGGATGAAGTCATCGTCCCGATTTCGGCGGTGACGGGGCTGGGCTGCGAGCAGTTGCTGGCTGATGTTTCAAAACTGCTGACGTCTGGCGCCCGGCCGCATGAATTCATCGTGCCGGTTAGCGACGGCCAGCGCCTTGCCTGGCTGCACGCCCATGGTGAAGTGGTCGCGGATCACGACGGCGGCGAGGATGAGCGCGGTCCGTTGCGGCGGCTGACAGTGCGGCTTGAGCCGCGCGAACTAGGCCGGTTTGTTCGCCTCTGACACCTTGACGTCACGCCAGAGTTGTTCCTGCTGGTCGAGCGTAAGCTGCGCGAAATCAACGTTCCGATTGCTGGCCAGCCCTTCCATTCCGCGATAACGCCGTTCGAACTTGGCGTTGGCGGCGCGCAAGGCGTCCTCGGCAGACACGCCATAGGCGCGAACAAGATTGACGGCAGCGAAGAGCAGATCACCAGCCTCTTCGATCCGTTCATTTTCTGTTCCCGCGGCGGCCAGTTCGGCCATTTCCTCGCGCAGCTTGTCGGTTGGTCCTTCGTGATCTGGCCAGTCGAATCCTTGACGCGCGGCGCGTTTCTGAAGCTTTTCAGCACGCAGCAGGGCCGGGAGAGCCACAGCAACCCCATCCATCGCGCTGGTTGCGCCCTTGGCCTCGCGTTCCTCAGCCTTCAGGCTTTCCCAGCGTTCTTCGCGAGACTGGCCGTCGTCATCAGCATCGCCAAAGATGTGCGGATGGCGGGCTTCCATCTTGGCGCTGATAGTTTCGGCAACGGCGTGAAAATCGAAATGACCGGCTTCCTCGGCCATCCGGGCATGGAACACCACCTGCAGGAGCAGGTCGCCCAGTTCTTCCTTGAGCGCTGACAGGTCGTTGCGCTCGATAGCATCGGCAACCTCGTAGGCTTCCTCTAGCGTGTACGGGGCGATCGTCGCGTAAGTTTGCGCAAGATCCCATTCGCAACCGCTGTGCGGGTCACGGAGACGGGCCATGATGGCGAGAAGGCGGTCGATTGGAGGCATTGTTTACTCGAACACTTAAGGATGATAATATATATTATGTTAAATAGAGCGCCGGCCTAGCTGACGATCCAGGTAACTATGGCGATCCCGATCACCCAGATCATCGCCATCTTCGCCGCACCATTGAACGACAGCCCCGCGGATCGAAGATTTCGCGAGACAAGGAACAGACTGGCCAGCAGCACGGCAATCGCCGCAATCTGCTCGGCCGATATCACAGCACAACCTCAAGCCCATCGTAGCCAACGGCAACGTGCGGCGGCACTTCGGCTGACAAGGATTGGTAGTCCATCGACTTATCGAGGTGCGTCAGAACAGCCTGCCTGGCCCAGCTGGCCTCGATCAGCTCAAGCGCCATGCCCAGGCAAGCATGGGTTGGATGCGGTTCGCGGCGCAGGCAATCAACCACCAGCAGGTCAACGCCGCTGAACAGATCAACCATCTCTCGGGTTATCGCACTGAAATCAGTGGCATAACCAATCGTCTTGCCATCGTTATCAAAGCGCAAGGCGGTCGATTGCGCGGGTCCATGCGGCATCTGGCAATGGGCGATGGCAAAGCCTGCGCAGATCCGCAGGCGTTCGAGCGTGTCGAGCTCGACAATGGTGTGATAGCCGTACTGTCCGGCGAATACATAGTCGAACCGCTGGCGCAGCCGTCGCACGGTTTCTCCTACGGCATAACCTGGTATCGGACCGGCACGACCATAGCGGAGCGGCCGCAGATCATCGATCCCGTGGGTATGGTCGGCATGGTCATGAGTCCAGAACACAGCATCGATCCGATCGATCCCGTTGGCCAGGAACTGCGCTCGCAAATCAGTTGACGTATCGACCAGAATGCGTTGACCTGAAACACTTTCAACGATGATCGATGCACGCGTGCGGCGGTTGCGCGGTTCACTGGGATCGCACAGGCCCCAATCGTTGCCGATCCGCGGAACCCCGGTTGACGTGCCGGAGCCTAGCATCAGCAACTTCACAACACGGCCTTGCTGAACAGCCGGCGGAAATTGGCCGTCGTCGTCTCGGCCAAGGCTTCGGGTGTTACGCCGCGCAGCTCGGCCACGAACCGGGCCGTGTCCGCCACGAATGCCGGTTCGCACACCTTGCCGCGATTAGGCACCGGCGCAAGGAACGGCGCATCGGTCTCCACCAGCAAGCGATCCGCCGGGATTGTTGCCGCAATCTCCTGCAAATCCTTGGCATTCTTGAAGGTGACGATCCCGGAAAGCGAAATCGTCAGGCCAAGATCGAGCACGATCTGCGCGAAACTGGCCGATGCCGTGAAGCAATGGATCAGCGCCGGGAAAGCGCCCTGCTCCATCTCATCGCGCAGGATTGCCGCCGTATCGTCTTCAGCGTCACGGGTGTGGATGATGATCGGCAATCCGGTGGCGCGGCTAACGGCAATGTGCCGCCTGAACAGCGCCTGCTGCACCGCGCGGTCTGAATGATCGTAATAGTAATCGAGGCCGGTTTCACCAATTGCGATCACCCGGGGATGCTCTGCCGCTGCCAGCAGCGCAGCCTCGCCCAGGTCGGCGTGGGTATCGGCCTCATGCGGGTGAATACCGACGCTGGCCCAAACATCGGCCTCGCGCTCAGCCGTGGCGATGACCTGGTCCCATTCGCGCTGACGGGTCGAGATCGAGAGGAAGCCCCCCACCCCGGCTTGCCGCGCGCGATCCAGCACGCCTGCCTGATCCTCGACCAGGCCCTTGTATTCAAGGTGGCAGTGCGAATCGATCAGCATCAGTCGGCCGCCTCGTCAGCCGGCAGTTCAAGCCGCGGGAACACGCCAACCGGCTGCTCCAGCGTGAACTCGCGGTCCAGCAATTCAGTCAGCCAGTCCCCGGTTCCAAGCGCCGCAAAGTCGCGCGCGCCGGCCGGAATACCCATTTGATCGAGCAGACGATCGGCAGACCCCGGAACCACGGGGCGAATGGCAATGGCCAGGCTGCGGACTGCGCTGAACAGGGTCATCAAAACGACGCGCATCCGCTCCGGATCGGTCTTGCGGAGCGTCCAAGGGGCCTGTTCGTCAACGTACTGGTTGCAGGCGAAGACCGCCTTCATCCACGCTTCGATCGCACCAGACAGGTCCAGCGCGCCGAACGCAGCGGGAAACTCGTCCGCGCAAGCCGCCTGAACCGTCGCCAGCAAGGCCGCATCGGCCTCGGCAGGTTCGAATGCCGATAGCTTGCCGTCCAGGTTCTTGAAGATCATCGACAGCGATCGCTGCGCCAGGTTGCCGAAACTGTTGGCCAGCTCGGCATTGCAGCGGGTGACAATGGCCTCGGCAGAATAGGAACCATCCTGGCCGAAGCTGACTTCGCGCAGCAGGAAATAGCGCAGCTGATCGACCCCGAAGCGCTCCGCTAGTTCCAGCGGATCGACCACGTTGCCAAGCGATTTGGACATTTTCTCGCCGCGGTGCAGCAGGAAGCCGTGTCCGAACACCGCCTTGGGCGCAGGCAGGCCCGCGCTCTTGAGGAAGGCCGGCCAGTACACCGTGTGAAAGCGGACAATGTCCTTGCCGATCAAGTGCAGGTTCGCCGGCCAGAACCGGGCAAAATCGCCCTCACGATCCGGGAAGCCGATCCCGGTCAGATAGGTGGTCAGCGCATCGACCCAGACGTACATCACGTGGCCCGGGCTACCCGGCACCGGGACACCCCAATCAAAGCTGGTGCGCGATACCGACAGATCGCGCAGTTCATTGCCCTTCAGGAACGCCAGAACTTCATTCCGGCGGCTCTCTGGTTCAAGGAAACCGGGCGTTTCGTTAAGTTCGATCAGGTAATCGCGATACTTGGAGAGGCGGAAGAACCAGCTTTCCTCCACAGTCCATTCCACTGGCGTGCCCTGCGGGGAAAGACGCTGCCCCCCTTCCCCGTCCTTGAGTTCGCTTTCGTCATAGAAGGCTTCATCCCGGACCGAGTACCAGCCTTCGTAGCGGTCGAGGTAAAGATCACCCGCCGCTTCCATGGCCTGCCAGATCGCGATCGAGGCGGCCTTGTGCTGCTCTTCCGTGGTGCGCCGGAACGCATCATAGCTGATATCAAGAGCGGCGCACATTTCACGGAAATAATTGGACATTTCCGTGGCGAACTCAAGCGTATACCGCCCCAGTTTACGCGCCGTCTGGTCCATTTTCAGGCCGTGCTCATCGGTGCCGGTAACCAGGCGCACATCGCGGCCCATGGCGCGCTGGAACCGCGCAATGGCATCGGCCGCGATGGCTTCATAGGCATGGCCGATATGCGGGCGGCCATTGGGATAAGCGATGGCGGTGGTGATATAGAATGGTTCGGCCATGGCCGGTTGCAGTCTTTCTGGCTGAGTTACGCGGCCTCTCTAGGCATCGCGGCGGAGGCCAGCAACCCGCCAATTTCCATGGCAGCGAGTCCGGGATCGAAGTTATAGGTCGGGAGATGCCCGGCAAGGCGGACCAGTTCGGCGTGGACCGCAATAATCCGCGCCTGGCGGGCCCGCGGTGCGCCAGCCAGATCAGCCGCCACAACTGCGCGAGCCAGCTCAACCACCGCCTGCATCCGTTCACGGTCCGGGCGGACACCGATTTCCGCAGCAAGGATGCCGCGCAGCGCGAAATCATCGTCGCCGCGCGTCAGGATGGCCTGCATCGCCTTGAGGATCGCCCCCAGATCCTGATCGAGAAATTCAAGCGCGACCCCAGGCGCGCCTTGCGCCGCGGCAACCGCAGCTTCCCGAGCCGCCGGATCCGCCTCTGGCGCAGCCGTTCGTAGCACCGTGTCTACTTCGGCATCGCCGAGCGGGGCAAAGCGCAACATCCGGCACCGCGAGCGGATCGTTGGCAACAACCGACCCGGGCGATGCGCAACCAGCAGGAAATAGGTGCCAACCGGCGGTTCCTCGAGGCTTTTGAGCAAGGCGTTCACGGCGCCCTTTTCCAGATCATCAGCTGGATCGATGATGACAGCACGCCTTTGGCCCAGTGTCGGGCGGGTGGTCAGCCGGTGCTGAACGCTACGGATCTCGTCGATCGGGATCGAACGCTTGCGCCGGATATCTTCCTGCCCATCGGCTCGCTTCTTTTCTTCATCCTTGTTTTCGGGCGGGTGCTCGGGGATCAGGATATCGGGATGATGGTTCACCGGGGGCTGCGGCACGCCAGGCTCCGCCACCAGTTCGGCGGCCGCAGCCCTGGCAAACAGCCCTTTTCCGGTTCCGCGCGGTCCGGCCAGGATCCAGGCATGGTGCATCCGCTCTGAACCAAGAGCTGCGCGCCACTCGGCCCAGGCGGCATCGTGGCCATGAAGCTTCATGATAGCAGCGGCCCCAGTGCCGACAGGATCGCCGCGTGAACTGCCTCTGCGGGGCCATCGCCGTCAATCCGGGCAAAACGGTCGGGCTCTGCATCGGCGAAACGCCGGAACGCCGCAACCACGGCTGCGTGGTAATCGGCGTTGCGGCCACCAATCCGGTCCGCCTGACCGCCATCGCGCAGGGCCAGGCGCTGCGCGACAATGGCCGGGGTTACTTCGATCAGCAGGGTCAGGTCGGGCAACAGGCCGCCGCTGCCGATCCGATGGAGATCGAGCACTTCGGCGTCAGACAGCCCGCCGCCGCCACCCTGGTAGGCCCGACTGGAATCAACAAACCGATCGCAGATGACCCATTCCCCGCGCTCAAGCGCCGGAACAATCAGCCGCTCGACATGGTCGGAACGCGCGGCAGCAAAAAGCAGCGCCTCGGCGCGGGGATGCCACCCCTCCCCTTCGGTGCCCAACAACAGCCCACGAATGGCCTCGGCACCGGGCGTGCCGCCAGGCTCACGGGTGATGACGCAGGTCTGACCGATTTTCTGCAAAGCCTCGGCCAGCAGACGGGCCTGGGTGCTTTTTCCGGCACCCTCGCCGCCTTCAAGGGCAATAAACTTTCCGCGTTTCATGGGATCAGCCCTAGCAGGCCATTTGCCATCCTGTCGAACGGTCCGGCCCGCGTTACCCGCTGTCTTGTCGCCAGCGGAATGTCATGCGCAGGTTGATCGCCAACCTTGACCTCGAGACCGGCGACAATCTGCCCGGCCTTAAGCGGTGCCTTCAACGGCCCCTTGTAGACGATCCTAGTGGAAATATTCCCGTTTGCGCCGTTGGGCACGGCGACCTGCCAGCCGCGCAAAGCAACCAGCTCAACCGCTCGCTTCGCACCATTTTGGACCTGGGCGGTGCCAACCACCTGTCCCGCTGAAACCAGGGGCCGGCTCTGCCAGGCCGAATATCCCCACTCCGCCAGTGCCCGCGCCGCAGCCGCCCGCACGGCTTCGCTCGGCGCGCCGCCTACCAGCAACACAATCCGTCGCCCCTTGCGCTCCACCGCACCAAGGAAGTTGTAACCGGCTTCACGTGTGTGTCCGGTCTTGATCCCGTCGGCACCCTCGAACCGCCCGGCAAAGGGATTGCGGCTTGCCAAGGTTGTTCCGCGCCAGGCCATGGCCTGATGGCCGAAATAGCGATGGTAAAGCTTTGGATGTTCTTCGATCAGGGCGCGGGCGAGGCGGATCATGTCGCGCGCCGTCACCGCAGTCTTGCCGCCGTCCGGCCAACCACTGGGACTGCCAAAGGTGCTTCCATCCATGCCGAGCGTCCTGGCCCGGTGGTTCATCAGCCGGATCCATTCTGCCCGCTCGCCGGCTGCATGGCGGGCCAGAACCTCGGTGGCATCGTTGGCTGAAACGGTAATCATCCCCTCGATCAATCGATCGATGCTGATCCGTTCTCCAGCCCGTAGCGACAAGGTCGTGCCCTTGCCGGACCACTGCCGGGCAAGGCCAGGGTCCACCACCACGCTGGCCTGAGGATCAAGCCGTCCAGCCTTGATCAGATCGAAGGCGACCAGCGCGCTCATCGCCTTGGTCATCGAAGCCGGTCGGAACGGCTTATCCGGGTTGCGCGCGTACAGGGTTTGCCCGGCGGAAAGATCGACCAGCAGGGCGACAGGGACGCCCCCCACCCCAGGTGGCGCAAGCGATTGCCCCGCCCGCACTGGCAGCGCCAAAGCGGCAAGGGCCACTGCAATTGCTGTCAGCCTGCTCGGCAAACGTCCCCCGGAGGCTAGCCCTCCTGATCGTCAATCAGTCGGCGCGCTGAATTCTCGCATCGGTATAACCCGCGTCCTGCGCCTTCGCCAGCGCCGCCTCGGCGGCCCGGGGATTCGCCAGCCCGGTAAACCGCACCCGCCATAGTCCGCCACCAGCCACAACCTGCGCTCCCAGCGATCGGGCCACAGCAATGGCACGTTCCCGCGCCGAAAATGCGCCCACTTGCACGAACCAACCAGTGCTGGCCGGTGCTTCAACACCGTCCTCTTGTTCAACGGGCGGCGCAACCACCGCCGCCGGACGCATTTGCGGCCGCTGGATGGTTGGCTGCACAGCCGGTGCCGCGGCCGCACGATCCGGGTTCGGCATCGGGCCGGGGCGGGATACCTGCGCCCCCGCGCCCTGTTGCTCAAGCCGGCGCAGCAAGACATTGCGCAGCGAAGGCGGCGTTTCCATCCGCAGCGGCGCAGAGCGCCCGGATCGCAGCGCGGCCCGTTCCGGCTCCGGCGGGTTGACCCGGCGAACCCGAACTGCCGACCCGGCCTGGCCAAGGATGCCAAGCTGCTCCGCCGCGCCGGGTGATAGCTCGGTCAAAAGCTCGCCCGTCATCGGTCCGCGGCGTTCGAGCCGGACCAGGATGGTCCGCCCCGTTTCCAGCGCGGTAATCTCAACATAACTGGGCAATGGAAGCGTGCGGTGGCTGGCGGTAATCCGGTTGCCGCCATCCGTCGTCGTCGCGGCCCAGCCCACCACGTCGTAGTTCAGCGTATCGGCAGGGGTGTAGGTTACACCGTCCACCATGAAGGGTTTACCGAGCACCATCGGGTAATCGGCCTGCGGACCGTTGCCATAATAGGGTTCGGCCCGATCCTTCGCCAGGGCCGGCGCACCGGCGGCAAGAAGCAAGGTCAATGCCGCAAGCGGCAGGTTTCGGTTAACGGGCAATCTCATCTGCAAGCAACCCCACGGATAAAGCGTAGTAGTTCGAGCAGTTATAGTGCAGGATAATCCGATAATTACCGGTTAAGAGGAATGCTCCCTGCCCCGGACCATCGGGTTCAAACATGGTTGCCATGGTTTCATCGGCAATCGGGCCAAGCGGCACCACACCCAGATCGCGCCATTCTGAAACCGTCTTCCAGACTGAATGGCGGGAATGGACCCGCGGGCAAGCCGGCGAAACCAGCCGGGTGCCGATCCCGCTGCGATCAAAGCCCGGCGCCAGCGATGCCTTGACCCCCCATGGTTCACCAGCGCGCCACCCGGCATCGCGGAAATAGTTTGCGATCGAGGCGAAGGTATCGGCGCGATCGTTCCAGATGTCCGCATCGCCATCACCGTCGCCATCACGGGCGACGCGCAGATAGACCGAGGGCAGGAACTGCGGATTGCCAAAGGCTCCGGCCCAGCTTCCGACCATCCGCGTGCGCGGCACCCCGCGGTCAACCATCTTCATCAGGGCAATCAGTTCACCCTCGAACAGGTCACGCCGGCGCCCTTCGTAGGCCAGCGTTGCCAGCGAGCGCGCAAGGTCAAAATCACCCTTGATCCGGCCGTAGAAGGTTTCCTTCCCCCAGATCGCCACAATCAGTTTCGCCGGAACGCCGTATTGCGCCTCCATCTGCGCCAGTAGTGCAGCATTTTCGGCCAAGGCAATGCGTCCACCATTGATGCGGGCGGCGCCGATGTGGCGTTCGTAATAGCCCCAAAACGGTGGCGGGGTGCCCGGGTTGGAACCGGGTTGCGCCCGGTCCAGGGCAACGACACGGGGGTTGTAACTAAGACCACCCAGCACGCCATCGATCGCTTGCTGGCTTATCCCCTGCCCGCGCGCCTTGGCGGCAACCAGTTGCAGGTATGACTGAAAACCATCAATCCCTGCGGCCTGGGGCTCTTCAGGTTCAACTTGCGAGGCAGAAGGCACCGAAAAGGCTGCCGCAGCCGCACTTAGCGGAAATCCAATCCAAATCCGGCGCAGCAGGCTCATCGGCATGACCTTGGCACAGGTCTGTTGATTCGGAAAATCCATCGGGCGTGACAATCACGCACTTTGGCGCTAGCGGACGTCCCACTGGTTAGGACAGGTGGCCGAGTGGTTTAAGGCAGCGGTCTTGAAAACCGCCGTGGGTGCAAGCTCACCGTGGGTTCGAATCCCACCCTGTCCGCCAGGACTAAAACAGCCGCGCCCCCAATGGGACGGACTGATCCGGCGCAAATAGCACTACCGCCCCATGCTCATCAGGAAAGCCCAACGTCAGCACTTCGGACATGAACTTGCCGATCTGGCGCGGCGGGAAGTTGACCACCGCCGCCACCAGACGACCGGGTAGGCCCTCAACCGCGTAATGCTCGGTAATCTGCGCCGATGAGCGCCTGATGCCGATTACCGGACCGAAATCGATCGTCAGCTTGTAAGCGGGCTTGCGCGCTTCGGGGAATGGCTCCGCCGCAACGATCCGGCCGACGCGGATATCGACCTTGAGGAAGTCCTCAAAGGTGATCGGATCCGCGGCCGGAGCGTCGAGCGAATGGTTGAGGTGCATGAGCGCCTAGATGTGCAGTGCCCGCCCGTAAGCGGCCAGCACGCTTTCATGCATCATTTCACTGAGCGTCGGGTGCGGGAAGACCGTGGCCATCAATTCAGCCTCGGTCGTCTCCAGCGTCTTGCCCACGACGTAACCCTGGATCAGCTCGGTCACTTCAGCGCCGACCATATGGGCGCCCAGCAGTTCGCCGGTCTTGGCATCGAACACGGTCTTGATGAAGCCTTCCGGCTCACCCAGCGCGATGGCCTTGCCATTGCCCATGAACGGAAAAGTTCCGGCCTTGACCGCATAGCCAGCCTCTTTCGCCTTGGCTTCGGTCAGGCCGACCGAGGCGACCTGCGGATGGCAATAGGTGCAGCCCGGGATATTGCGGCGGTCCATCGCATGCGGGTGGACCTCCTTGTTACCCAGTTCCTTGGCGATGCTTTCGGCGGCGATCACGCCTTCATGACTGGCCTTGTGCGCCAGCCACGGACCCGGCGTAACGTCGCCGATCGCCCAGAGCCCCTTCACATTGGTGCGGCCATAGTCATCAATTGCGATGATTCCGCGCTCAGCCTTCACGCCCAGCGATTCCAGCCCGATGTTCTCGGTATTGGGAACGATGCCGACGGCGACGATCACATGGCTGAAATCGCTGGTGACGACCTTGCCGTCCTTGCCCTTGATCGCGGCTTTCACGCCCGACGCAGACACGTCGATCTTTTCAACCCCGGCGCCGGTCATGATCGTCATGCCCTGTTTCACCAATGCCTTTTCAAGGAATGCCGAAACATCGGCATCCTCAACCGGCACGATCCGGTCCATCATCTCAACAACGGTAACCTGGCTACCCATGTCGTTGTAGAAGCTGGCAAACTCGATCCCGATCGCGCCCGAACCGATTACCAGCAGCTTGCTGGGCAGTTCCTGCGGAACCATCGCGTGACGATAGGTCCAGACCCGCTTGCCATCGGCGGGAGCAAACGGCAGGTCGCGGGCGCGAGCGCCGGTGGCGACGATGATATGCTTGGCGGTCAGGGTTTCGGCCCCCTTCTCGCCGGTCACTTCGAGCTTGCCCGCGCCTTTCAGCACGCCGGTGCCCATATGCACCGTGATCTTGTTCTTCTTCATCAGGTGCGTGACGCCCTGATTGAGCTGCTTGGCCACGCCGCGGCTGCGCTTGACCACGGCATCCAGGTCTGCGCGGATATTGTCCGCTGCCAGGCCATAGGCAGCAGCGTGCTTCATGTTGTGCAGCACCTCTGCTGAACGCAGCAGCGCCTTGGTCGGAATGCAGCCCCAGTTGAGGCAGATACCGCCAAGGTTTTCCCGCTCAACGATGGCGGTCTTCAGCCCCAGCTGCGCGCAACGGATCGCCGCAACATAGCCACCCGGACCAGAGCCCAGGACGATAACGTCATAGAGTTCAGACATGGGATTCTCCGGAGGGATCAAGCCAGCAGGCCGAGCGGTTGCTCAACCAGGTTCTTGAATGCCTGCATCAGCGCAGCGCCGTCGGCACCATCGATCGCACGGTGATCAAAGCTGCCGGTGGCCGACATGACCGTGGCCACCGAAAGCGCGCCATCGACCACATAGGGCCGCTGCTCGCCCGCGCCGACAGCCAGGATCATCGCCTGCGGCGGATTGATCACGGCATCGAACTGCTTGATCCCGAACATGCCCAGGTTCGATAGACTGGCCGTGCCGCCCTGATACTCGTGCGGCTGCAACTTGCCTTCTCGGGCCTTGGCGGCCAGCGCCGACATTTCCTTCGAAATCTGCGAAACGCTCTTCGCACCAGCATCGACGATGATCGGCGTGATCAGGCCCGAAGGAGCGGCAACTGCCACCGAGATATCCGAACGCGTGAACTTGCGCAGTTCATCACCAGCAAAGCTGACGTTGCACTTGGGCACAATCTCCAGCGCCTTGGCCAGCGCCTTGATCATCAGATCGTTGACCGAAAGCTTCACGCCCTGCGGTTCAAGCGCCTTGTTCAATTCACCACGCAGCTTGAGCAGGGCATCGAGCCGGACATCGACTGTAAGGTAGATGTGCGGAATGGTCTGCTTTGCCTCGGTCAGGCGGCGGGCAATGGTCTTGCGGACATTGTTGAGCTTCTCGGCCTCGTAGGGAATACCGAAATCGGGGGCGGGCGCTGCGGCAGCCGCCGGCGCAGCAACCGCCGATGCCGTTACAGCTGCGCCGCCCGTGGCACCTTCAACGTCTGCCTTGACGATCCGGCCATTCGGCCCGGAACCGGTTACCTTGCCTAGGTCAACGCCCAGCTGTGAAGCGATGCGCTTGGCCAGCGGCGAGGCGACAACCCTTTCATCCGCTCGCCCTGAGCTTGTCGAAGGGCTGTTCTTCACTGCTGGCGCAGTTGCTGCGGGCAAGGACGGGGCTTCGACAGGCTCAGCCCGAGCGGGCTTTTGGGCTACTGCCGGCGCCGCTGCCTTTGCAGCCGGCGCGGCGGCATCTTCATCATCGCTGGCCAGGGTCGCGATCACGGCGCCAACCTTGACCCCTTCGGAACCCTCGGGAACGGTGATGGCCACAATGGTGCCTTCGTCCACGGCTTCGAATTCCATCGTCGCCTTATCGGTTTCAATCTCGGCCATGATATCGCCGGATGAAACCTTGTCGCCAACCTTGACCAGCCATTTGGCAAGGGTGCCCTCCTCCATGGTCGGGGAAAGGGCGGGCATCTTGATCTCGATCGGCATCGCTCGGTTAAGTCCTGCTGGGGAGTGGAATTGACCTTACGTCTCTGGCCAAAAGTACAGCCAAGGGCAAGGTTCCTTTGCGGAATACGATTGTGGCCGATATGATGCATGCGGAAGGGGCAAACCGATGCGCGTCTATCTGGTGATCATGGACGAAACTGATGAAGCTGGCGTTGCGCTTCGCTTTGCTGCGCATCGTGCTGCGCGCACCGGCGGTGCGGTGCACTTGCTCGCGCTTGTCCCGCGCCAGCCATTCGTGGCTTTCGGCGGCATTCAGGCCACGATCGAGGAAGAAGCCCGGGTTCGGGCAGAAGCCCTGGTAACCAGCGCGGCGGGCGCGGTGATGACGGACAGCACTACGCCGCCAACCATTTCCGTCCGCCAGGGTGAAGGCGTGCAGGTGATCCGCGATTACCTGGCCGATCACCCGGAAGTTTCGGCGCTGGTACTGGGGGCTGCCGCCAGTGGCGGGCCAGGCCCGCTTGTCAGCCACTTTGTCGGGATCGCCGGGCAACTCCCCTGCCCGGTCTATGTCATTCCCGGCAGCATGGGCGACGCCGATCTTGAACGCCTAGGCTGAACGGCGCCCTAACGCTTCTTGCCGCGCCCCTGGTGGCGGATGTTGGCAGGACGGCCACGCTTCCCGGCGAGATGCTGCCCACGCTTCTTGAGCGGCATATGCATGGGACGCCCGCGGGGTTCGATCGGCGAACCAACATGATCCTCCGGCTCAAACTTCAGCGCCCCGGTCAGCGGGTTGGCCTCGGCCAACCGCAACCGCAAATGATCACCCATGGCAAAACGGGTATGACCGCTGTCGCCTACCAGCACCTTGGCGCGCTCATCGAAATGGAACCGCTCATCACCAAGGGTTGAGACCGGGACCAGACCATCCCCACCCAGGCTGATGATCGTGGCGAACAGGCCAAACTTCTGCACGCCGGTGACGCGGCATTCGAACACCTCGCCCACCCGGGCCGAAAGCCAGGCCGCGACATAGCGATCAATGGTTTCGCGTTCCGCTTCCATCGCCCTGCGTTCAGCCCCGCTGATCGCGTCGCTGATCCGCGACAGATCGCTGCGGTCGCGGTCTGACAGGCCCGAACGCGGCGGAATCCCGCCCTTTGGCTCAGGCTGCTCAAGCGCGAAGCCATCCACCAGCGCCCGGTGCACCAGAAGGTCGGCATAGCGGCGGATCGGCGAAGTGAAATGGGCGTAGGAACCAAGCGCCAGGCCAAAGTGCCCGGCGTTGCGCGGACCGTAATAGGCCTGCGTCTGGCTGCGCAGCACGGCCTCCATGATCAGCGCCTTTTCCGCCTCATCCGCCACGTCCTTGAGCATGCGGTTGAACAGGCCGGGGGTGATCACCTGACCAAGGGTGAACTTACGATCAAAGGTTGCCAGATAGTCCTTCAGCACCACCAGCTTTTCGCGGTTTGGCGGTTCGTGGATGCGGTAGACGATCGGCGCGACCTTGCTTTCCAGGGCCTTGGCCGCCGCGACGTTTGCCGCGATCATGAAGTCTTCGACCACGCGGTGCGCATCAAGCCGCTCGCGCAGGGCAATTTCGGTAATCCGGCCGGCTTCATCCAGCTTTACCCGGCGTTCCGGCAGGTCAAGATCAAGCGGATC
>JACCDH010281377.1_pt1 | contig 25688 bp, 19 predicted proteins | sample 7442481 | NCBI WGS metagenome assembly JACCDH01 (sample SAMN15323433, study PRJNA562643) | freshwater metagenome | isolation source: river surface water | place: USA:Blue River Watershed | collected 2017-08-15 | reverse complement strand
ACTCAATGTGCCTTTGGCCGTGGTGCGCGTGAACGCCGCACATAAATCGGGCGAAAGTCCTGAAGACGCCGCTCGCCAAGCCCGCTACACCGCACTGCGCGACACCTTGCAAACCCATTGGCAAGGCAGCATCAAGGATGTGGTGCTGGCCCAGCATGCGGACGACCAAGTGGAGACCTTGCTGCTGGCGCTTTCGCGTGGCGCAGGTCTGCCAGGTCTGGCCAGCATGCCCGCGGTCACCGAGCGTCAAGGCGTCACATACCACCGCCCCTGGTTGCATGTGCCCGGCCAACAGTTGCGCAATGCCTTGCAAACGGTTGGGCAGTCGTGGGTGGAAGACCCCTCCAACACCGATGTGCGCTACACCCGCAATCGCATCCGTGCAGAGCTATTGCCTGTGATTGAACAGGCATTTCCCTCGTTCAGGCAAACCTTTGCCCGCAGTGCTTCACACGCGGCGCAAGCGCAAACCTTGTTGCAAGAGCTGGCTGAACAAGACTTGCAACAAGTGGGCAATCCTCCTGCCATCAAAGCTTTGCAGCAGCTCGGTGAGGCTCGGCAATCGAATGTGTTGCGCCATTGGCTGGCGCTGGAGCGCTCGCAGGCCAGTGCGGCCCAATTGCAAGCATTGCTGGTACAGGTCAAAGCTTGCACCACACGGGGCCACCACATTGACATCAAGGTGGGGCGTGGCTTTGTGCGGCGCGATGCAGAGGTGTTGCGTTGCTACAATCTGTAGGTTTTTTGCGCATAACACAACAGTTTTAAAGAAATATGGCATTGATTGTTCATAAATACGGCGGCACATCGATGGGCTCGACAGAGCGCATCAGCAACGTCGCCAAGCGCGTGGCCAAGTGGGCCCGTGCCGGCCACAAGATGGTGGTCGTCCCCTCAGCCATGAGTGGCGAGACCAATCGCTTGCTCGGGCTTGCCAAAGAATTGGCGCCTTCCAAAGCGGATTCGGCCTACCACCGTGAACTCGACATGTTGGCCGCCACAGGCGAGCAAGCATCGTCAGCCTTGTTGGCGATTGCTTTGCAAGCCGAAGGCCAACCCTCGGTCAGTTACGCAGGTTGGCAAGTCGCCATCAAAACCAATGACGCCTACACCAAGGCCCGTATCGAGTCGATTGACGACAAGCGCGTGCGCGCCGACTTGGATGCAGGCAAAGTGGTCATCATCACTGGCTTCCAAGGCGTGGATGACGAAGGCAACATCACCACGCTCGGCCGTGGTGGTTCAGACACATCGGCTGTGGCCGTGGCTGCAGCCATGAAAGCTGACGAGTGTTTGATTTACACCGACGTGGACGGTGTGTACACCACCGACCCTCGTGTCGTGCCCGAAGCGCGTCGCTTGCACACGGTGAGCTTTGAAGAGATGCTTGAAATGGCATCGCTCGGTAGCAAGGTTTTGCAAATCCGCTCGGTCGAGTTTGCAGGTAAATACAAGGTGCCGCTGCGCGTGTTGTCCAGCTTCACCGCGTGGGATATTGACATCAACGAAGAGGCCAAGTCAGGCACGTTGATCACCTTTGAGGAAGACGAAAAAATGGAACAAGCAATCGTATCGGGCATCGCATTCAACCGTGACGAAGCCAAAATTTCTGTGGTCGGCGTGCCCGACAAGCCAGGCATCGCGTACCAAATTTTGGGCGCTGTGGCCGAAGCCAACATTGAAGTGGACATGATCATCCAAAACATCAGCAAGGATGGCAAAACCGACTTCAGCTTCACCGTGCATCGCAACGACTATGCACGCACCACTGACTTATTGAAAGAAAAAGTACTGCCAGCACTGGGTGCCAACGAGGTGCAAGGCGACACCAAGATTTGCAAAGTGTCGATCGTCGGTATCGGTATGCGCAGCCATGTGGGTGTGGCCAGCAAGATGTTCCGCTCCTTGAGCGAAGAGGGCATCAACATCCAAATGATCTCAACATCGGAAATCAAAACCTCTGTGGTGATCGACGAGAAATACATGGAACTCGCGGTGCGCGCATTGCACAAAGCTTTCGATCTGGATCAGTCTGCCGCCTAAGTTAGGGCATAATATGCACCTGCTGGAAACGTGACCGAGTGGCCGAAGGTGCTCCCCTGCTAAGGGAGTATGGGGTGTAGAGCCTCATCGAGGGTTCGAATCCCTCCGTTTCCGCCAGCAAAATTGAAGACCCCGATTCACTCAGTGCATCGGGGTTTTTCTTAAAGCAAGCATACCTCTGCTGAGGCGCTTGAACACTGAGTTTTACTGCCAGACAGACCCTGTAGTGGGGTCGGCGGCTGTCCTTAACTCACTCAATTCGTACCGTCTCCCATCTTGCCAATTACTTGATGGAGCGGTGTTTGGTTTCTATGTGTGCGCATGCGTACGCATAAAACCAGTGTTTTGTGTGGGTAACAGATTGGGCATGCTGGGCAGATACCCGCAGGGCTCTTGGCTGTTACCCGCAAACTGGGGTGAATATGCTGACAGACGTCCAATCTAAGAAGGCTCAGCCTTCTACAAGCCACTACAAATTGCCAGATGAGCGAGGGCTTCACCTGCTTGTGAAGACAAACGGCTCTAAGCTTTGGCAGCTTCGTTACAGGTACCAAGGTAAAGAAAAAACTGCTTCACTGGGGCAGTACCCAGATGTCAGTCTTGCTGAAGCGCGGGAAAAGCGAGATGCACTTAGAAAGCTCATAGCTAAAGGTGTCGATCCTGTATTAGCAAAACAGGCTGAAAAGGAAGCTCAACGGGTCGCTAATCTGAGCACCTTTGAGGTCGTCGCCAGGCAGTGGTATCCCCATTGGAGTGCAAATAAGCATGAGCGGCATGCTGGCTATGTTCTAGCTCGCCTTGAGGCTGATGTCTTTCCAGCTATAGGTCACCGTCCAATTGCGCAGATTCAGGCGCCTGAGCTTGTTGCCATGGTCAAAAAGATTGAGACACGTGGTGCTCTTGATATCGCTAAGCGGTCGCTTCAGATGACAGGGCAGGTCTTTAGATACGCCATCGCACATGGGCTTGGTGGAGCAACCCGAAATCCAGCGACAGATATAAAACCGCTTGACGTCCTGACTCCACGACGCAAGCAGAACTACGCTCGTCTTGACCCAAAAGAGTTTCCAACCTTGTTGCGAAAAATTGAAGCCTATAGCGGCTCGCCCATCACTAGACTGGCAATGAAGCTCATGTCACTCACTTTTGTGCGCACTGGCGAGCTGATCAATGCCAAATGGTCTGAGTTCGACCTAGAAGGCCAACGTTGGGATATCCCAGCGGAGCGCATGAAGATGCGTACAGCGCATATCGTGCCGCTTTCGAGTCAGGCTGTACAGGTGCTAATTGTGCTTAAGGAAATATCGGGGCATCGTGAGTTTCTGTTTACAAGCGAGCGTGACTACACCAAACCAATGAGCAATAACACCATTTTGGGTGCGCTAAAGCGCATGGGTTATGCCGGTCAGATGACTGGACATGGTTTTCGTGGGCTTGCATCAACGCTTTTACACGAGCAGGGTTATGACCACCAACATATTGAACTGCAACTGGCGCATCAGGAACGAAACTCGGTTTCTGCGGCATACAACCATGCGACGTATTTGTCTCAAAGAACACGCATGATGCAAGACTGGGGCGACTACCTTGAGCGTTTAGCTCGTGGAAATGTTGTTATGTTTGAAAAGGTGGCCGCATGAGCAAAGTCTTAAAAAAGAAAGTCGGGCGACCCACTAAACGAATGGAGGACGCGGCAATTCAGGCTATTGATATTCTTCAAATTGGGAGTGCTATCAGCATTGGACGCTGGGCCAAGTTGCGTGAGCTTGGATTTGCTAATGAGAACAGTGCGTTAGCAGCTATCAAAAAACGCCAAAGAGGTTTAGTTCACGTCGCATTAGGGGATGCAGTTAAGCAGGCGCACTTTCCGCCAATAAATAAAACTGCAGTTGCATTGCGTTGCGTTGTTGAAGATGGCATGCCCGTAGCTTTAGTGGCGCGTTATTTCCAGCTCGATCGACGGAATCTGGTAAGGGCTTTACCCCGCTACAGAAAACTCTTCCAAGCTGAAGCCGAAGCTATAGCCAAAGTACAGGTGAGTGAAGTGAAGAATTTATTGCCATCAAACACCACTCCTCAAAGATAAGCGTAACCCGGAACATACGACCAGTTTTTAAGGAGGTGGTCGTATGAACCTTAGCGTACAACAGCAAACACATGGCTTATATGCGCAAGCCAGTATCACAGAGAGAGGCGATTTTTCAAGATCGTATCTGTACAGTTTGATTGCAAAGGGGCATTTCCCTAAGCCCGTTATTCGTTACGGGACTCGCTTTACCCGATGGAGTGCTGCTGAGGTTGACGCGTGGCTTGCTGATCCTCAAGGTTGGATCAAGCAGCATGAAAAAAACAATGAGGCTCAATCATGATTGAGCAACTAAGTCAACAAAATGCCAACTACGTCGATGCCACCCGAAGGACTGGTTGGGCCTTGAGCGTGAACTTTGCAAGCGTTCCTACTTGGATGCGCGATAAGAAGTTTTGCGTTTGGACCGCTGAGCCTCGCGAAAACGGCAAAGTCAATAAAGCGCCTCGTCATCCAAATGGCGGATGGTTGCTTAGCGTCAAAGAGCCAGATCGGTGGGCAACCTTTGATCAAGTTAAAGAAGCCTACATCAACGGTAATTACGACGGCATTGGCGTGCTGCTGACCAGTGGCTCTGGAGTCGTTGGCATTGACATTGACGGTTGGGAGTCACTAGTCGCAGCTAATAGAGATGTTTTTGATACCTTGGAAAAATTTATTCAACAAGGTGGCTACGTGGAGCGCTCTCCTAGTGGGACAGGTCTGCGTGCATTCGTTAAAGGACATCTTGGAGGGGGCGGTCAGAAGTCTGGTGGTTTTGAAATCTATGACGATGGTCGTTTTTTGACCGTAACTGGTCAGCAACTGGAGGCACTCAATGTCAGCACTAATTGAATGTCAAGAGCTTATTGACGCAGTAGTTGGAACGATCGCCATGCAAAAGGGTAGTTCTGCTGGGGCATCACAGTCTTTCCATAAGCAACAGGACTGCGAGCTTTACGACGGCGTTGGGCCGTTAACGCTTGAGCAGCTACCATCAAAAGTTAGAGATGCAGTCTCGTTGCTGCTTAATTCAACCAACTCTGACATCGTTCCAAGTTTTCAACGGTTTCAAAAACTATGGCTTGGTGAATTTCAAGGTGGGTACCCAAGTCAAAGCGAAGCTGATGCAGCCTTTTGTGGGCTGCTTGCTCGTGATGGGTTGAGTAGCTTAGAAATTGACATGGCCATGAGAGCTTCTGGTTTGTATCGAGACAAATGGGAGCGTGAAGATTACCGTCGTGGAACTATCGGTGGCGTAATGTCACAGACCCATACCAGTACGGCTCACCCTTCGCCGCAGGCAACTACTGCACAAGGCGGTTGGCTCTCAGAAATGAACGAACGCTACGCTGTTGTTCGCATGGGCAGTGACATTCAGATCATGGACTTCCGTACACCTAATCAAAGCGGTCAGAGCGGTACACATACTGCGAAGCCGATGAAGCCCTCTGCCTTTAAAGCGCTGCGCGCAGGTCAATATGTTGAGGTTAGGGAGGGTAAGTCATTACCAAAGGCTAATGCATGGCTGAACCATCCGAAGCGTCGGCAGTTTGAAGGCGTTGCGTATGCACCTGGGGAGACGCTTTCACCGGAGTTGTTGAACTTATGGCAAGGCTTTGCTGTAAAGCCTATGGTCGGAGACATTTCACCATGGATGAAACTGCTCAATGAGCTTATTCCGGATCCAGAGCTTGCAGTTTGGGTTGTGAAATGGCTTGCATGGCGAGTTCAAAACCTAGACATGGTGCCCGGGACTGTCTTGATTTTTCAAGGCAAGAAAGGCACTGGGAAGAACTCACTATTTGAGCCCATCATCGCTTTCTTTGGTAGCCATGGCATGGTTGCGGATGATCCCGAGTTGATCATTGGACGCTTTAATTGGCATCTGATGACACTGTCGTTTGTTGTACTGGATGAAGCTGTATTCGCTGGTGATCTTCGCCAAGCAGATAAGTTGAAATCTCGCGTGACTGCAACTCAGATGAGCTTTGAGGCTAAAGGCATGACACCAGTGACAGGGATGAACCGATGTGCCTATGTGATGCTAACTAACCACCCCCACGTTTGGCAAGCTACTTTGGATGAGCGTCGTGCTGTTGTGGTTAATGTCGCTGACAAACTGCGTGGTGACTTTGATTTCTGGACGCCTTACTACGCATGGTGTAAGACAACAGGCCCAGCTAGTTTGCTTCACTATTTGCAGTCGCTGGATGTGGCAACCTTTAACCCGCGTCAAATTCCTTCCGGTACGGCAATTGAAGAGCAGATCATTCTGACAGCCTTACGTGACCCCGCGATAGCTTGGTGGCATCAATGTTTGTTAGAGGGCTGCATACGCTGGCTCGATGGAGGCTTGTCTAAGGTAGTTGAGCTTGAGCCAGACACTGTCACAAGTGTTGAGCGTTCAGCGTTGAGGTTGTCCTACGAGCAAAGTGCAGGTGTCCGCGGTAGACATGCAGTTGCATGGGATGTAGTTGCTAAACGCCTGAGAGGGTGGTGTCAGCCACACGGGATTGCAGAATCTCGGACAAAAGCGATTAATGGGCAACGTGTGCGGCAGGACGTCCTTCCACCATTGACTGAGATGCAGATTGCTTTCACAGAGCAGACTGGATTGAAGTTCTAACTTGGGTGCCCTGTGGAGTTATTCCATGGGGCAATTCCCAACCAGTCCAACCTGTCCAACCATTTCTTTAAATTCAATAGAAGAGAAGTAGTAACCAGCGTGCTTACCTACAGTCGCTGTGCAAATGAACTTTCAAAATTGGATGGACAAGTTGGTCAGATTGGACACGAACAGAAAAATTTAAATTTTTGGAGCCAAAACAATGCAGCCACCATTGATTTTTGAGAATCTAAGAGAAACCGTCGATCGACTGAAGGCAGAAGCAATCAGCTCGCGGTCTTGCTCAGTGCATGCTTTGCCTAAAGAAAGCATTCCTGATGAGTACGTTGAGCTCATTCAAACTTGGGTCAACACATTGCCCCCTGTGCAAAGGTGTCGTCAGTTCGCCATAACCGAGGTGATTGCGTTAGCAACCTTAGCGGGGCACTTCAGACCAAATGCATCACTACGCTACACCGGGGAAGCGCTACGCCGCTGCGGATTCAAACAAAAACGCGACTGGACAGCAGCAGGTCGCAACAAACGCTATTGGCAATTTGTGGGAGATAAAAAATGAAACGCGTATCAACTGAATCGAAACTTAATGGGGTTACTCAGCAGCTGCCAGACCTTGCTAACCAGATGGCAATAGTATGGGATGTGGCAATGAATCTTCGAAACCATTCTGATGTAGGCATGACTTTAGAGCAAAGGCAACTCAATGCTGACCTCTTAGAACAAGCATACCTAGGGATAGCCTCAATCAGTGGTCTCGACCCCTGCGAACAATTTCAAGAAACAAAAGCTAGACTGAGGGCTATCAAGGAAAAAAGGACAAGCAGTGATAGTTGAAGTCGTCATCGGCAACATAGCTAATTAACAGGCGTGAAGAATGCGGTAGTGGTGCAAATTGCAGGCAGTACTCTTAGAGCTTAAGGCCTGCAGTTGCATGGACGGCTCCGGCAACACTTGAGCCAAGTCGCAAGTTTCCACTGGTCGAATTGACTACCACCTCAACATCCGGCGTTCAAGGGAAAACTTCAATAGTTGTTATCTTGGAATCTTGTATCAAATGTGTAGGTGTTATCATGAAAGATACGTTTGGAGGCATGCTCATGAGTTCTTATTATTTTAAATACAGTCCTAAAGCCTATGTAGTGCTTTGGATGATGTTTTTCAGTTGTGCATGCTTCGCTCAAACGGACGTTCCTGATGTTAGACAGGCGTCCAGTGCTTGTTCAGTTAGCAAAGACTTTATCTTGAGTTGTGACTATCGGTGGTCTGCACGGCTAGATGTCAAAGACGTTTTACTTCAAGTCGATGGTAAGGATGTGCCAGTTCAGCCGGAAGAGCACAAGTTATTTCCCGCAACTAAAGATCAATCATCAACTTTATTGATTCTTACAGATGTTAGTGATCCTAAAAGGCGAAATACTGTTGAGAGTAAATATGGCAGATCAATTAGTGAAATACTGAAATCCGTTAAGCCTCATCAGCGTATTGGTTTGGCTGAGTTTGATAGTGAAATCAGGGTATTAGCACCAATTGGTTCTGACATCAATTCTTTACAGAAAGCATCCCAGTCACTGAAGGCGACAGGACAGGCTACCGAGTTTTATAAAAACATTTTGGCCGCTATTGATCTATTAAAAAAATCATCTGGGGAGCGCAAAGGCTTGGTGATTATGTCGGATGGCAAAGACGAAGATCGCGCTTACAAAATTGAAGACGTCATAAAACTAGCCAAAGATAATAATATTGTCATACTTTCACTCGGATATTTGGAGAGTAGTCAAGATACTCCTTTTCTGCAAAGCCTAAAACGATTGTCAGAAGAAACATTTGGTCTTTACTACGATGTTTCAGATACGAATGGTGCACTTCCATCGGGATTGGTTGGCAAACCGTTTGCTTTTATTGAAAAAGGCGGTCGAATTGATCATCAAATAAATAAAACTTATGATGTTCACAAGGTGAGTTTGTCTTTGGGTCGTGCGAATGGTGAAAGAGTTATTTTGACCTCGGAAGTTATTCCTCCTGATGATCGTGCTTTGGGGCAAAAGATTATTGATTATGTGGTCATCAACTGGATTTGGGTTTTGATTTGCTCAGTTCTGTTTATTCTCTCAGTCTTGGGATTTGGTTATTTGGTAATCAAAAAAAATCGCAAATTGAAACCGATTACTTATGCTAATTTGTTGGAGTTGAATGGCATGGGTACGAAACACATCATTCAGAAGACCGCAATTCGTATTGGCAGGGGGGCTGATAACGATATTAGGCTTATGAATGATTCAATATCATCACATCATGCTGAAATTCATCGGCGCAGAGAAGGTGATTTTTATGTTGTTGATTTGGCTTCAACAAACGGTGTTTTTGTAAATGAAGAAAAAGTTCATCAAGGTGAATTAAAAAGCAATGACATTATTGAACTTGGTGAAGTTCGATTGCGGTTTGAATTGGTAATTTAAAAGGAGATTGTTATGTCAGAAGAGGAAACTACTCGTGTATTTAGAAGGTCTCGTGATAATGAAATCTCGGATACCAGACCAACCACACCATTATTTGGCGTGAATCAATCTAGTCTGCCAGAGCTCGATGGTGATTCTGATACAAAGATTTTCCGTCCATCATCTAAAACCGCAATAGGAAATGGTGTGCAAAGCGAGAGCTTTGTAACTGAGCCGGTTGTAGGTTGGTTGGTGATCATTGAAGGCCCCGGTAAGGGAAATTTTGTAAAGCTTGGTTTTGGAATGAACGCGATTGGTCGTAGTGCCGAGTCTAGAGTATCTATAGATTTTGGTGATGATCAAATTTCACGCGAGAACCATGCCTTGCTTACATACGATGCAAAAAATAAAAAGTTTTACATTCAGCATGGAGGTGGAACGAATTTAACGTATCTTGGGGATTCTCCTGTTCTTCAGCCTTATGAGCTTTTGGGGAATGAAATTATTTCTATCGGAAATACGAAATTGTATTTTGTGCCTTTCTGTGGAACAAACTTCAACTGGGATTGATTTTTGATGGATTACGCCCTTAACAGCATAATAGGTAAACGTGATAACCAGGAAGATTACGGAGTAATAAAGAGCACTGGTTCATCAGGGCAACTTTTAGCTGTGATTGCTGATGGCATGGGTGGGCAGGTTGCAGGAGAGGTTGCAAGTTCAGGCGTGGTAAATGAGTTTGTCGAAAGTTTTTTTTCGAATAATTCAAAAAATTTACCTCTAAAACTGAACATTGCTCTTGATAAAGCGAATAGAGCCATAGCCAAAAGTATTTCTGCTGACCCTAGATTGAAGGGGATGGGAGCTACATTAATTGCCGCACAAATTGACGATACAGGCGTCAGTTGGATTAGTGTTGGTGACTCTGTTTTGTATTTGTATCGTGATAAAAAAATTCAACGATTAAACGATGACCACTCAATGATGCCAGTCCTTCAGGACTCAGTCAGGCGTGGCAGGATTAGCTACGAAGAGGCTCGCGTACATCCGCATCGTAATGCACTACGCTCTGCTGTGACTGGCGAGGAGATCTCTATTGTTGACTTGCGTGAGGAGCCATTGCCTTTAAAAAGCGGAGATGTGCTCGTGCTTGCAACTGATGGAATCTTGACGTTAAGTGAGGTAGATATTGGCATCGTTCTTGAGAAAAACAAGACAAAATCGGCAAGCATAATTGTTGATCAATTATTAGATGCAGTTGTTAAAATTAATAAACCTCGTCAAGACAATACTCTCATTGAGCTGGTGAAGATTTCGAGTATCAATCGTTCTTTTTTAAAATTTTCATCATTAATTGCAGTGATATCTGCTCTGATATTCATGAGTGGATTGACATATTTGACTCTAAATAAAGAATTGTTTGCTTCACATTGGTTTGCTACAGATGCAAAAAAGGAATTGCCTGATTCGAAAAAGCTAGATCAAAAAATCACTCCTATTTTAGTTGAAGAGTCTGTTTCAACTGATAAAAAATCACCTTCCTCTGTAACTAGTGGACAAATACCAGTTTCAGTTTCAACGCCGTCTGTAGATGTTGAATCTCCAGTGAGAATTAGTAAATCAATCCCAGAGAAGAAAATGGCGACAGGATCCAAAGGTCAATCTAAATCTGAGGGCGCTATCAAAGCTGGAACTTTGAATAGTGGATCGCAGAAGTCAAAAATCGATAAACCATTATTAAATGAGACTAATGTTGTTGCTCCTCCGATTAAATTGGAATCTTTGCCTAAAAGTGATAATGAGCAGGCTAATAAATTGGTGGATGTTGAAAAGCCCAATATGAGCAAGACAGACTAAGATAGAAAAGAGTGAAATATGCAGTATGCTGGTTTTTGGGTTAGATTTTGGGCTCAAATAATTGATTCAATTATTTGGACGCCATTGTTGATATTGGTCTATTTGAAATTTACATTTGATGCTATTTTGATGGGGGCCGGGCAGAGTCTTGCATTTTTATACTTTTTGCTATCGGTGCTGACTCCTTGGTTGTATTGTGCACTTTTTGAAGCAGGGAAATGGCAGGCAACTCCTGGTAAGCGACTGTTAGGTATATATGTTACAGACTTGAATGGTCAGAGAATTTCATTTGGTCGTGCTTCTGGTCGATACTTTTCAAAGTTTATTTCTTCACTTATTTTTGGAATCGGATACATAATTGCAGGGCTAACACAAAATAAACAGGCGTTGCACGACATTATTGCGAACACATTGGTCTATCGAGGTAAAGCGGAGAATGGAATGGATCCTGTGCAAGGTCCAGTTGAGCCTAGACTGATAAGCTCTATTACTCCCCCATCTAACTGGGTTTTTGCTGGTTTCGGCGCTGAAGGGGACCTTGTGCGAATTACTTTTTCTAGCGATGACGCTAGATTAAATGGATCAGGTCTTGTTATTGGGCGTAGTTATGACAGTTGTGAACTCTACATTAAAGATCAATCGGTATCACGTAGACATGCGCGATTTATCAAGTTAGGCGAGAAAATCTTTATTGAAGATTTAGGATCGACTAACGGTATCGCAATTAATGGTCGATCAATTAAAAAGAATTCTTCAGTAGAGATTCCTTCTCAAGGGGATTTAACGATCGGTGCTGTTGAGTTGACCATTGGTAAGTATTAATATGGAAAATTTTTTGAAGTCACTCCCGGATGATTTTCACCTTAACGAGTTTAAACTTGAGAAGGTATTGGGACAAGGGGGCTTTGGCATCACATATTTGGCATTAGATACGAACTTAATGCAGCATGTTGCAATCAAAGAGTATTATCCGCGTGAATTTGCCAATAGAGATAGTACGTACACGATTCATGCCGTAGGGAATACAGAAGATAAGGATACTTTTGCTTGGGGCTTAAAGCGTTTTCTCGAAGAGGCTAGAGTATTAGCTCAATTGAATCATCCAAACATTATTTCAATCAAGAGATTTTTTGAGGCTCACGGAACAGCCTATCTTGTAATGGAGTATTGTGATGGTAAGCCTTTGGATGAGATTATCCGCGACCATGGGCCTTTAGATGAGTCTGAGTTGAATGGAATACTTTTCCCATTGTTAGATGGATTGGAGCATGTGCATGATAAAGCTTTTCTCCATCGAGATATTAAGCCTGCGAATATTTTTATTAGACGTAATGGAAGTCCTGTACTTTTAGATTTTGGTGCGGCAAAACATGAGATGACTACACATAGCAAGAGTGTGACCAGCCTTGCTACAGCAGGCTATGCTCCATTCGAGCAATATTCGACGAGGGGAAAACAAGGAGCTTGGTCTGATATATATGGGTTGGCTGCTACGATTTATCGTGCGATTTCAGGTGTCAAGCCTCAAGATGCGCCCGATCGTATGCTAGAGGATACCTTAGAGCCAGCTTCTGAATTGCTAAAAGGAAAATTTTCTGCTAGTTTTTTAATTGCTTTAGATAAGGCTTTAGCTATTCGACCTGAATCACGGCCACAATCAGTTGCAGAGTTTCGTGAGTTAATTAAAAATACATCTACTCCTGAAAAAAGAGATTCTCTTAGTTCGTTATCTATAGAAAATATCCCGGAAACTATTAAATCTGACCCCGTTCTCGGAGATCGTGTTAATCCTGTGGAATTAAAGAATCTTGCTGATGTTGAGTGCAAAAACTCAGAAATAATATTGGAGAAGAATGCTAAATCAAATGCTGGAATTTTCGGAAAAATTTTATTTGGATTGGCCCTTGCAGGCATAACTGGCTGGTTTGTTGTACCTTATTCATATAAAAAATCTGAAACTATTGAGACACAAGTTGCAGTAGTTTCCGCCTCAGAAACAGCAGTTCAGCCTTCTCAGATACCTGTTGATTCTTCTGAAGATCTTAAAGAGGCAGCAATGCCAAAGCCGGTGTTCTTTGGTGAAATTGACCGCGCTATTGATGGTGGCCAACTAGCAAAGGCGAAGACTCTTCTCAAGGAGGTAATGAAAGATAATCCTGATAGTGCAGCTGCATATTTTAGATTAGGGAAGATTCTCGCTAAGGAAGATAGATATTCAGAGGCGCGTGATAAGCTCAATAAAGCTAAAAAAATCGATCCCTCTTTACGATTTGCATCTCCTGGAAAATTCCAGGAGTTATATAACGAGATTTTGGCTATGGAAAAGATGTCCAAACTTCCTGGGCGTGACTGAATACGGATCAATTTATGTCACGTAAGCTTCTTCCCGCTGGCACAATCTTAAATCGCTATCGAATTGAAAAAATTCTCGGTGAAGGCGGATTCGGTGTTACTTACCTTGCCATGGAGCCAGTCCAGCAAAGGTATGTGGCGATCAAAGAGTATTTCCCAAAACGATTTGCCAACAGAGCAGCCGGTAATACCATCGTGCCTAATCACGAAATGGACGATCAACGGGTTTTTAAATGGGGTCTGAAGCGATTCCTTGATGAAGCTAAGGTATTGGCTCGTCTAGATCATCCTAATATCGTAAAAGTGCAGAGATGTTTTGAGGTGCATGGGACGGCATATTTGGTAATGGATTATTGTGATGGCAAGCCTCTGGATAAATTTTTTAACGAAAAGGCCAATCTTTCTCCACGAAAAGTATTTCAAATTTATGTATCTTTAATCAATGCATTAGAGCATGTTCATCAACATGGAATTCTTCATGGAGATTTAAAGCCGTCTAATATTTTGGTAAGGTCAGATGGGGTTCCTGTATTGTTGGATTTTGGTTCTGCGCGTCAGGAAATGTTGAGAATGGCAGTTGGTCAAGTTTCTGATGGATATTCACCACCAGAGTTTTACGAAGTCGTAGGAAATATTGGTGCTTGGTCAGATATTTATGGGTTAGGTGCGACATTCTATAAGTTAATTACTGGCGTGAAAGTGCCCGTGGCAACAGATCGGTTGAAATATGACAACTACGTGGCTGCTTCTGTACTAATTTCAGAGGGGTATAGCTCGAAATTTTTAGAGTTAATAGATCGTTCTTTAATGTTGTCAACATCTGATAGACCGCAATCTATCGCCTTGTTGCGAAGTTCTCTGCCTAATGTGGGGCATTTCGAGAAGAGTGTAAAAATTCTCAAAAATGATGTCAGCACCTTTGTAAGTTTTGAAAAATCTGGCTCATTTATAAAAAATTGGAAATTCACTGGAACATCCTTTTTCATTATATTTTTGCTATTTATTGGGTATGGTTTCTATAGTAAATCCGAAGTTGATTATGCAGAAGTTGAGCAAATTAAAGTTCAGCCAATCTTAATTGAGGATAGATCGGTGATTTCTGACACATCCATGACTGATGCAAGAAATGTTGGAACGGGGACTACAGATAATGTTGCATTGCAACAAGCCATGTCTTACCTAGAGGTGGTAAGTACATCGCCAGAAATATCTTGGTATTCCATTCCAAAAACTGATTTGGCGATACGTTCATTTAAATTCGTAATGAGCGAAATTGACAAGCAATTCGACCTGGCAATTTATCGAAAATCTTTCACTTATAACGAATATAGCAAAGAGTATGTGTTTAAAGACTTTTCGCTCGTAGGCATAAAATCTCTTGGGTTTACAGCTACAGATGACAAATGTGGCAACGGCCCAATAGGGCCGGTTGCAGGGGGGTGTAAAAAAATGGGGAAAGATTTCAAATGTCGCTTCGTCGAGTTGCCCGTTAAGTACGAGCACACTTGCTTGTCTGCATTCTCTTCCCAATAGAGGCTACGATCGCGATTAACGTGGGTTTGTGATTTGGATTCTAAGAATATCTTGAAGTAATTTCTCTGCATTTTCCTTAACGGCTCTTTCCGTTGACATTCCTGCTAACTGAGCCCAAGTTTTAGCTTCCTCTATGGTTGGAGGGACGTCAAAACAATCCTTGTTATAAATGGCTTTGTTAGCTAAAACTAATCGAGCTTGACTTAGCCCTTGGACTGCGGATTCACGAATCCAATAGCATGCTCTTTTGGGATCGTAAAGTCCAGTCCATTCTTCTAGGTGGGCTAAGCCGTACAAAAATTGGGCGTTCGCATCCCCGAGTTCAGAATACAAACGCAGTGCAGTAAGTGAATGTTTTGATCGATTTACATTGAAATCATCGACCATCGAACGATAAGTTGAATCATTGTTGTATTTGACTTTGAACGCACTATTTTCAATTGGTGGATTCATTACGCTAGGAATAGTTGCCGTTGCTTTGAATCTTCCTTGGGGTTGCCCCATCGTTCCAGCACTTTGTGATGTGTTAGTTTGCGCTTGAGCTGGTTGGGATTGCTGTCCGCTTGAAGTCGCAACTACTGTGATGGTGCCTTCGCCCGGGCAACCTGCGATTCCTTGCGTTAATTTGTTAAGCGTTGCCAGTTGACCAATGTTTGTAAAAATTTGCTGCACTCCGCCTGCAATTGCATTTTCAGGTTTGCCGTTGTACGTGTATGCACCTTTCCACAAAACGACTGAGGTGCCTTGCATGCTAGGGGTGTAAGACAATGTGGTTTTAAAGTCTGGCGCCTCAAGGATGACGACATCCTCACTCCCGTTAGGTTGTGTAATGATAAGACTGCATTGCTTTAAGTCAGGACTGAACACCTTGCTTTGGATCACATATGTTGCGGAAGAGCCCACTGTCGTATTGACTACTTGTTGAGCGTAGGACGTACTGCTAAAACTAATAGCTAGAGCGATAGCAATTTGTATTTTTTGGGTTGATAGTTTCATGTGAAGGTGGCTTTTGAATTTAGCGAAGAGTGGCCATTGTCACTGCTAGTAGAGCCTTCGCTGATCATTGGGAGGAAAGAACTGCAATGGTAAATTTTATCAAGTTGATTGAGTCACTACTTCTGGATGGTGGCGGCTATTTCTTTTTGTAAGTGTGAAAAATATACACACGTACTGAAAATTTGACTTTGCGATGTGAGTGATAGGTGAGCACCCCTAGGGGCGCTTTTTCATTTGGTCCACCCCCGTACCCCCATACCCCAGTAATGTCGCGTCAATACCTGTAGTGATTAGCCGCTAACGCACCGTGCCGGCTATATGTATCACTAACAGGAGAAGCCATGAGTCGCAAACACTTTATCTTGATCGCACAAGCCATTCGTAACAACATCCCAGATAGAGAGCTGCGTCAGATTCTTGCTGAGTCTTTGATCACTGGGCTGGCTGCATGTAATCCAAACTTCAGTGCTTCTAGGTTTCTTGAGGCTGCAGTGGGGGAGTGATGACTTGAAACCTGTAGGTCGGCCCTTATGGGCCGATTTTTCGTTGCACGCTAGTGTTTTTGCCAGCTCGCATAAGCGTTTACTGGTTTAGCTGCTGTAAACTGAATTACCCGTAGTGCAATTAATTTGTTTAGCGGGTATCAATTTGGGTAACGAGTTGAAGGACAGCTGCCAAGGTGGTCTCAGTTGTTGAGCTGTGACGGATGATGTGAATCCCTCCGTTCCAGCAAAATTGAAACCCCCGATTCACTCAGTGCATCGGGGGTTTTTCTTTTTCGGGTCGAACAACGCGTAGGTGCGATCTACGGGTTCTTGACTCTGCAGTTCAATTGCAATCTTGTATTTCCGAAGTTCCTTGATAAATTGAAGCGGTGACATCTTGGCATTGAGCATGAACTGTGTTGTTAGCTCGTACATGCTGAGACCAGACTGCGCAATCAAGTCATTCAGAGTGATTTTGTTCTCTAGGTTTGAATCAATCCAAGCCACAAGATCTTCAAATTTCTGTCTATTGGCTGCGGGGCGATCAAGCGTGAATCCAGTGTGAGAAGGTGCCAAATGCGATAGCAAATTTTTGTATGAATTAGGCACCCTCACGTCCCCTAGGTTTTGTTGGGGCGACACTCGCCACAGAAGAGCACGCTTTGATTTAGTCTTTGTAGCGTGACAACACAATCGCCGGCGGTAGCAAACCTAGCGAAAACAAAATGGCACCGATATCCATCAAGGTGTCGGTTTGCATCAAGCAAAAGCCTAAAGCTGATACAGCCAACGCGTAGGGCACAAGTTGGTGCAATTCAATAGTGGGCAACTTTCTTTTCATGGTCAAGATCGTAAATCAAAGTCGGCATAGTGCCAAATCTGATCACTTATTTTGGAAGTGATGATTTCATAAATTGATAAATTCGAAACCTTAGTAATTCACATCGTTTCCTCAGATGTGACAAATGGAAACAAGGGTTTCCAAAAGTAACCATATTGATGGAATTGCAGGTTTAAACCTACAAAACTAACATTCACGCCAACAAAAGCAATTTTGCTGGTGTGCTGTTAAGTAGGGCTAATTTCCTGTGTTTGTTTCTTCGCGTTTCTTCGGTGTTTGCGCCATGGGCTTCGGCATGTTGTGCACCTCAGTGGGGGCGCATGCACAAGATTTACCTTGGCATCTGGGCTCGCTCAACAGCGCCGTGGCAGCGGCCCCAGCGGCCATCAATACAGCAGGCACCCAACCTGGCCCCCATGATGTGGTTGTGGCGGTGGTTGACGGTGGGATCTTGCCCCATCACCCCAGTTTATCGGGGCGTCTTTTGCCTGGCTTCGATATGCTTTCTGCGCCGAACAATCTCAAAGGCGGGCGCTCTGCAGATTTTTCACCCGACCCACGTGATACCAAATGTGGTCAGCGCGAAGCCTCGGGCAGCTACCGCACGCATGGCACGGAAGTCGCAAGTTTGATTGCCGGTAATGGGCGAGACGGCGTCACGGGTGTCAATCCGAATGCCAAAATTTTGCCTGTGCGTTTGTTTGGCTCTTGCCATATGTCACGTACAGACTTGCTCGACAGCTTGGCTTGGTCTGCCGGTTTTCCAGTAGCGGGGGTGTCGGCCAATCCCCATCCCGCTCGGGTTGTGAATTTGAGTTTCTCCGGCGGTAAATCGGTTTGTGGTGATGATCTGCAGCAACTGCTCGACCGCATGGCTAAGAAAAATATCTTTGTCGTTGCCGCTGTGGGCAACACGTTTGGAAAACCTCTGGCTGAGCCAGCCAACTGCCGCGGTGTGATTTCTGTCGGTGCTGTGGATGCAGAAAACAATATCGAGAAGTACTCGGCACTTGACCCCCGCACCACCATCTACGCACCGGGCGGGGGTAAACGCATGTCGGTCGATGCCCCCTGGCGAGTCAACAAATTAAAGGTCGCCACCTTTGATGTCAACTTCAAAGGGGATGAAGCCCCTGCAAGTTTGCACAGCGGTATGGGGACCAGCTATGCATCGCCTTTGGTGGCAGGTTTTGTGTCGTTGTTGCTGTCGCACAAGCCTGACATGACGCCTGCTGACTTCATGAAACAGCTGCCTAAATACTCGCGCGCAGTGAATCCGCCTAATCAGTGTTCCGACTGTTCGCCACGTGGTTTGGCGATGAATGCATCCTTGTAAATTAATTCTTTAGATATACTTATTTCCTCTCGAGTGCCTTGTTTTGTGCCTAAAAACTTAACAAAACTTAGCTTTGTTCTTACAAGTTGATTTCTAGAATTTCTTCGAAATCGATTCGTTCGGAGGAAATTATGAAAAAGTCAATTCGCTTGTTGTTGGTGGCTCCCACCGTAGCGCTGTTGATCGTTGCCGTGTGTTATTTGAGTTTTAGGGCGATTGAGCAACTCATCATTGAGGAGAACGAAACGCTTGTGCACAACATGGCGCAAAGTTTATTGCCCGCTCTATTAGCAGGAGACTCGCAGCAAGTAGAGCAATTGCTCAAGGCGCTAGAAACCCACCCCGGCATTCAATCGGCCGACCTCATCAGCGGTGCGGGCGTCCCGTTGGCGAGCTATGTTCGCGATGGTTCAATGATGGATGTCAATCAGGACCAATTTGCGTTGGCTTCAGCGGGTGAAGCTTCGGAGAGTCAGCATTTACATGTCATGGCGCCGTTGACGTTTGACACTCAAATCTTGGCCAATCTCCACATTGCTGTGAATGTGTGGCCTGTTTATTTGCGCATCATTCAATGGTTGGGTGTGTTGCTCATCGTGCCCTCGGTCTTGTATGTGTTTTTTAAACAGCTGCGTCTTCAGTTTCGAATTGAAAAAATCGTTCATGCAAACGATTCAGGCTCGGGCGATTTCGACCTCGGTCAAGCGCTTCAAACCTCCCTCAAAGACGCAGATATCTCTGTGGAATATCAGCCGATCCAACGAATGTCAGACAAAGGCATTTATGGTGCAGAAGTGGTCATTTGCTGGAAGCACCCCTCTGGGCAAACATTGCATATTGCCCCATCTGACTTCATTGCACTGGCTGAAGCCAGTGGTTTGTTTTTACCTTTTGGCACATGGGTATTGGAAAACGCATGTCAACAAATGGCACGTTGGCAGCATCAGTACGGTCCATTGGTCATGGCACTCAACATCGCGCCAAATCAGCTAATGGATGCTCAGTTTGCTGATGAGGTGCGACGCATTTGTGCCTCAACACGCTACCCCCATCAGTTGATAGAGTTTGAAATCAATGAAGCCACGTTGTTAAGTCGGCCCGACGCCAAAGCGTGTACGCAAGCATTTACACAGCAGGGCATGAGCTTGACGCTCGATGGGTTTGGCTTGTCACCCAAAGCCCAAGACCTTCTGGCGGAAGTGTTGGTGCATAAAGTTAAATTTGCACCACAGCTCATCAAGAACATTGCACATGACGACGAAATGTTCACCTTCGTGCAATCACTCGCCACTTATGCGCAAGCTTTTGATCTGCAAGTCATGGCGGATGGCTTACACAGCGATGCACAAGCTCAAAAACTCCATGAAATGAATTGCTCTTTGGTGCAGGGGAGGGGTTTTAGCCCCCCCCTGACTGCACTGCAATTCGAAAATTTGTTGTCTGCACACGCCGGACAGTTTGCGATGCAAACCCACAGCAACGCATCAGCTTTGCAGGCAGCGCTGGGGTCTTAAACACCAAGGAGTTTTCGTCGCAAGCAAAAGAAAAATGCCTCGGTTAAACCGAGGCATTTTTTGTCATGTGGGGTGTTGTTTAGAAGGGCTTGGTGATGGCTACATTCATTCGCCAATCACCCACTTGCGTGTTGGCCGATGTCCACACGCCTGGGCCTGGGTTCTTTCCAATCGCATGCGCCACTGACAAAGACCAGTTCACATCCTCCACCTTCCCACCGATTTGCCAACCCACGCCTTGCAGGGTGTAGTAACCCGTGTCAGCGGCTCCTACCAGTGGGTTACGGTTGTTGCGCACCATGCCGATGTCATAAAACAAACCGCCGTACACGTCGGGTACGACTTGGTGAGTGATGTCAAAAGACATTTGTACACCTTGGTCACCCACACCGTCTAGCGAGGTGTAAGCGCGAATGCCATTCACGCCACCTAAAGAGATGCGGTTGTACGTGTCTAAGTTCTTTGAGGCAGCCTGTGCTCGCCAACGCACAGTACCTGTGTAAACACCGTCGTTGCTGAGCGCATGCGACAAACCACCATTCATTTCTAGTTTTCGATAAGTGCCTGCCACTTTCAAACCTGTGGCATCGTCTGACTTGTCTGTCTCATTGCGGTCAAGGTTCATCGAACCTGCCACCAAAGTGACTTCGTTGCTAAAGCTGTCAACCCAACCCTTGTTTGATTCAGCGCGCAACTTAAAGCGTACTTGTTGGTCCGTGCGGTTGGCGCTTTCGATGCTCGACGCCCAGTTCTGGGTTTGACGTTTGGACACTTCGGTGCTGGCAAGCCAACGGCCCACGCGGTCGGTGCTGAGTAACTTGGTTAAACCAGCGCCTGCTTCGCTAGACAAACCACGCACACCAGTGGCATCGCTTCGCACTTGGCTGGCGTACACATTCCAGCGCATGCCCGTTCCTACGATGGGGGCGAAGTAGTCGGCGCGGTAATAACCCACACCACGTGATTGCTGTGTGGTGAGTGACAACTCAGACAAAGGCGTAAAGCCAGCAATACGTACATTGCCGAGCAACTGTTCTTTGCCAAATTGGTCGAGGCCGTAGTTGTTGAGTTGCATCAAGCCACCCAGCACGGAGCCCGGCTTGTGGTCCGCTGGGCGAAGGTTGATGACGACATCCACCAATTTGGCGTCTACTTGGCGGAGGCTGACCTCCAAGTCAACCGGTAGGTCGTAAGAGGCAGCGTTGAGTTGGTTCTCGAACCCCTGCACATCCACGGGAGTGCCTGCCTTGTAAATGGCGGTGAAACGTCGTGCGACTTCGTCTGCAAACTCTTTACCCTTGTCGCCATCCACCGTGACCACCGACACTTTGCCCACTGAGGGGAAAACCACACTCACCGTCAGAACGGAACCTTCTGATGTTGGCTGCGCACTGGTGTTGATGTAGGCCAAATAGCCTTTCTTTTGAAACAACTCCCATGCAAATGCTTTGAAATCAGCCAGCTTTTGGGCGGGCACGGGTTTGTTGATTTCACTCACCCAATAAGCCATCAACTCGTCTTGGAAAAGCGGGCTGTTCACTTGCACCGCGCTCAAACGCGCAAAGCCTTGGTCGGTTGTGGGAGGTGCTACAGGCTTCTTGACCGCAGGCTTAGGGGCTGTTGGGTTGGTGAGCTGCTTGCTTTGGTCAATATTGCGCAGCACATCGGCCGCAGTGGGGCCGGAGGTTTGGGCATAAACAGCTTGTAACGAAAACAAGCACGCGCAAGCGCTGGCGATGTAACCGAGTTTGTGCATAGAAAAAGCGTGGTTGATAGATGTCATAAATAGAAACTCATTTTAAATTAGGGGGCACTGCTCATTTAGAACCTGCATGAGGTTCGTAGCAAATGTTGACGCCTTCGTTCACCGAGGACTCTTCACAGTGGCAGTTCTCAAGGCTGTTGGCGGAACACACATCGTCAACCAAACTTTCTGCAGAAGCCAGTGCAAATGGATTGGCTGAACCTACAGGCACTTTTACGCGCGTGGTGTTGCTTGTGGGTATGACTGGCGTAGGCACGGGGATCACGTTAGATGCCTGAACAACCAGCTTAGCCGCAGGGGCTGCACTGGTGCTGCTCACCTTGTTTGCGATGCTCGATGTCACCGCGTAATCGTAAGTGCCAGTGGTACGCGCTTGGTTGCTGGGCGAGGGGAGTGTGCCAGCAATGCCTGCTGCGTCAGTGCTGATTTTGAACTTGTTCGCGGTAATGCTGGCTTTTGTCAACGTCGCCCCATTGGTATTGGCTGCGGCTACTGCAGCAGCAAAGCTGGCAGTGCTAGGGTCAACTTGACCTGCATTCATTGTCAACGTGGCGGGGTTGATTTGAATTTCGTCAAACTTGGTGTTCTCGCGGAACATGACTTGTGCTGCTGCACCGTTTGGAATCGTGTTTGAGGAAGCAACGACTGAATTTGCATACGCCGTGTTGAGTTGGGCATTTTGTGCGTTATCGCCCACCTTGCTCAGATACAACGTAGCCAATGACCCCATGAGATTCTCTAACTTGCCCGTGTCAGATGCATTGCCTGTGTAGATGTAGGTTTTGCCAGCATTGTTGGTAATGGTTTGAGCTGCTGTGGTTTTTACCTGGCCACCAGAGCCATCACCTGCGGCCTTGGTGCTGCCTGCGGCGATCACCACATCACCTGTGCCATTGTTGACAATTGACGGCACCACTACATCTCCGTTTCCATTGGAAACAATGTTGATGCCTTTGTTGCTGTTTTGAGTGATTTTGGCGCTTGGATCTGTTGCATCTACCCGCGCATTGTTGTCAGCGAGAACTTTGATTTTTCCTGCGGTGCTGGCGTTGGTAATTAATGTGCCAGCATCAAATGTTACTGCGCTGTTTTGGCCGTAAATGTAAGTGTCGCCGTTGTTTGAGTTGTTGATGATTTTGCTATTGCCGTTGATTACCACGTTTCGGCCAGCGTTGGTGGAATTGGTCGGTGTCAATCCTCGAATAGAAATAGCGTTGCTGCCATCAGCGTATGCTGCTCCTGCATTCGCTTGGATGGTGCTTCCACCCCAAATCAACACCCCCAAGTCTTTGCCATCACCTGTAGTGCCTGTTAAGTTGATTGGTCCATTTGCCGAAATGATGGCGCCGTTCTGAACCCCCAAGCCCCAAGTGGTGTTGCTCGTTCCGTTAATTTCAACGCTTTGGTTGCCAGTCACATTCGCACTGATGACTGTTCCAGGTCCTGTGTTTGATTGCCCTGTGATTTTGATGTCGCCACCACCATTAACAGCAGAGGTCACGTTGACGCCCCAAGCGCCAGTTGTGGAGTTCCCAGACAGCGTAATATCACCTGAGCCTGTTGTCGTGAGACCTTGAACGTTCGCGCCATCGACATCGCTCACATTTCCCACTGTCAATGTTCCATTGCGTGTCTCCACGTCAATTTTTCCGCCGCTGGTCTTTGCTGCAAGAGTGACGCCATCAGCTTCAGATACATATTGCTCACCTGCCGTGTCCATGGCTAGCGTAGAGGTTTCAGTTTTCACCCGATTATTGGTGGAGGTGCCAACGCTGTTTGCTTTGATTTTCAAAGCATTTGCTTTGATGATGCCATCTGTTGCTGCCGCGTTCGCATCACGCAACACAGCCCCAGCGATATTCAGGCTGACAGTACTGTTGTTTGCTGTGATGTTCTTCTTCAGCGTGAGATCTCCCGCTGTCGTGGTCAAAGTTGTGTTACTAGAGGTAGTAATGCCTGTGGTGGTAATACCTGTGGCGTCGGTCACCTGATCAACAACTAAGTCTTTAGAGTTGGTGAACGAGACGGACTTTGTGTTTGCCGCAATGGTGTTAACAGCATTGCTGGCATTGTTGAGTGTGAAGTCTGCGGTGGAACCGAGCAACTCAAGCCCATCGGCTGAGATGGCCGAAGTTTGGGTGACAGTTCCTGTGCCAGTCAAAGATGTCACACCTGTGGTCTTGATACCGCTTTGTTCATCGGTTGTCCCCGCGAAGACTGTGCCAACACTCAGGGCTTTTCCGTTTTTAAATGCCAAAGATTTCACGTCTGCGGAAATCGTGCTGATCTGATTTGCAGTAGTAGCCATCGCTACAGTGGCGTTAGAACCTTTGATCTTCAGCTCGTTTGCTGTGACAACGCCTGAGCCGCCAACTGTGCTGTTAGTTCCAGTCGCTTCGATAGACAAGTTCTTGCCGCCGGTGGTTCCAACGGTCAGGTTGTTGTCGATGTTGACATTTCCTGCTGTTTTGAGAAACAGATTGCCCGTTGTATCTGCAGTGGTGACAGCGGAGGCTACGCGGATGGTGCCTCCCGTTGTGGTGTCGCCGATGACCAACTTACCTGCTTTGATGACGTTCAACTCACCTTGATCAAGTCCCAGAACTCGACTGGTTGGCGTTGAGTTCATTGTGTCAGCCGCACCTAAGCTGATTGCACCGCCGTTTGTTGTTTTAACCGTCACCGTTCCTGCCGCGCCAGAGTCCACGGTGGAGCCTGTGTTGATTAAAAAAGTGTCGGCACTGATGTTGATGTTTCGACCAGAGGCAACGGTTTGCAATGATCCATTGACAGCGCCATTGTTCGTTATGGCTACTGCGCGTTGACTATTGCTGTTGGTGTTGCCAGTTACGTTGATGTCCCCCGTGTTCGCTTTGACAGCGTTTTGAATGACAACGCCTTGTGCGGTACTTGCTGTACTACTGGATGTGCCGTTGATGGTGACATTGTTTTGTGCAGTGACTGTGCCCTGAATCACCGTGCCCCCACCTAGCGCACTCGTGCCGTTCAGTGTTGCATCACCTGCTGACGTGATTGCCCCTGAGCTATAAATGCCAGATCCACTGCCGGCAGAGGCTGTGCCTGTGATATTGACGTTACCTGCTGTGGTTGTAATAGTGCCGCTGTTAGACACGCCACCCGCATTGGTGCCTGTGCCAGATGCTGAACCTACGACAACTACACTGCCGCCGTTGACGATGGCATTGTTGATAACGCCTGTGTTGGTAATGGCTGTACCGTTGAGCTGAACTTGCCCCGTGGTGCTCACAGTGCCACTGGTCAAGTTGATGCCTACGCCACCGCCGCTGCCAGTTGCATTACCCGTGAGGGTGATGTTGCCGCCGTTGGAGCTAGAAATGCTGGTGTTGTTTTGGGTGTAAAAGCCAGTGCTGCCAGAAGAGGTGCCTGTGATAGAAATGGCCCCTGTATCAGAGCTGATGATGGCTTGGTTGGCTACTGCCAAGATCACACCAAAAGAACCCGCTTTGGTGCTCTCACCATTCATGGTGATACTGGCCCCATTGGTCGCTAGAACTTTAGGTACCTGTCCGCCGCCATCCCACAAAGACAGGCCATTTGTCGCACTAGATTTACCAAGCAAAGTGAGTGCGCCAGACTGTGCGTTAATGACACCTTGAATTGCGAAATCGGATTTGTCGTTATTTTTAGAACCAAGTGTGACATTACCCTTGGTATTAATTGTGGAATTCCCACCCCAACCACTGCGTGTGCCCATGACACTGGTGCTGGCTGTGCCCACAGTGAGCGAGCCGTTGCCGGCATCGAGCGTGGAGGTTCCTGGGTAAAACATGACGCCGTAACCGTTGGTGTTACGCGTGT
>JACCDH011077399.1_pt1 | contig 25699 bp, 18 predicted proteins | sample 7442481 | NCBI WGS metagenome assembly JACCDH01 (sample SAMN15323433, study PRJNA562643) | freshwater metagenome | isolation source: river surface water | place: USA:Blue River Watershed | collected 2017-08-15 | reverse complement strand
TTCTTTTTTAAAGGCATAACGTAGAAATTAACCTTTAATATACTGAATATCAGCTTTATATAAAAATTTAAAAGAACTTAATTTATGTTTATTATGCCAATTTTTTAAAATTGTCGTGTACTAAAATTTTTGATTTAAATACTCAACATGCATTCGCGTTAAAAAAAATAAAACCCTTCTTCGAGTTCCTTTTCAATCAATTCGTCATCCGAATCGTGTTCGTATTCAATTTCGCCAAAAAGTTCTTCAACAATATCCTCTATAGTAATTCCAGCAGTTCCCCCATATTCATCAAGAACAACGGAAACGCTTTTTCGCTTTTTGGTCAGTAAATTCAATGCGTCTTTAATATAAATTGTTTCTAGAACAAATTCAACCGAAATGAGTATCGATTTTATGCTTTTGGTTTTTTTAAACAAATCGAAGGAATATACATAACCAACTATATTGTCGAGTGAGTTTTGAAATACAACAATTTTAGAATAACCCGTTTCGATAAACATATTTTTCAATTCGGCTACAAAATGTAACAAGTTGAGAAATTTTATTAAAATAAAATCAGAAATCCAGATATAAATGACGAAAGATAGTAGAACAATAGATAAAATCTATAGGCTAGAATCTCAAAAACCTTGATAAATAGATTGGAGTAAATCTTGAAGAGTACTTTAGATAAAAACTCGGCTGTGACCAAAATAATTACCTTAGAAATAAGAGTTTGAAGTACAATATTCAGAAAAACAGATAAATGCAATCCTAAATTGCCTTCAATTTATGACTAAATCGCCAAAAAAATGCATAAATAACTAAATTTTCAAAAAGCATTGCAACGATAAATTTCGTTGGTTTTTCGGTAAGTATTGAAAGAATTTTTGAAATGAAATTATCTTGCTTTATTCTATTTCGAGTTAAATTTTATTAGATGAAACAAAAGCAATATCCATTCCAGAGAATAAAGTACATAGTATTAAACACCAAACAACAAAACTATTTTCCATTTTTAGGGTTGGTTGTTTCGGTCTTCCATTTTCTTAGCAAATCTTCTTCTAAAGAAAAACATAAAAACAGATAGAGCAGTAATTGCCATATATATATAGGCCTGATCTTGTTGATTATCCCAAACTCCGACAGCCCGAATTCCAAAAATAATTGCGGCTACTAAATAAATATATGGAGTGTATTTTAAATATTTCATCGTGATTTAATTTTATTTATTCGTTAGATTCAATTTCTCCAGCAATTTTTTGAGAATTAATAATCTTAAAATCTTTGCTAAAATCAATTCCTTGACCGTTTGAAATGCCTTTTGGGTCAGTAAATTTAAAACTTTTTTCGGTAAAAAACCATTCGTTTTTTTGGTCAAAAAACAATTGATCGGTTTCAAGTAATTGTCCGTCTTGAGAGGTGATTTTCACATTGCCTCTCAAATCTATAATATTCGTCGATTTGTAAGAAGTAGCATAATCGGCTAAAATGATGGTTCTTTTGTAGTTTTTGTCATATAAAGTAACATCTATTCCATTTGGAAAATCGGTAAATGGAAAGTCCACATTTGAATATTCTTTCATTTTTGGACTTACTAAGATGGCAGTAATTCGACCAGAATCGGTATATTTTAAATTTATTTTTTCGGCTTCACCGCTTGGGACAAACTCAGAAAAATTACTTTTTTGTACATCTTTGAAATTACTTTCACATCTCAAAAACAGTGTCGCGACTATAACCGCTATAAGGACAACTATTGGATGTTTCTTAAGTAAGGTCATTTGCTAAACTTAACTTTATAAATGAGTGTAACCATAGGAATTGGTTTTGATTCTTAACGGAATTTACTTTTTACAAACCACTTATCGTTAAGCGAAAATCCGATACTTAGTATAAAGTAATTTTCTTGAACTAAATTATTAGAGGTTGTTCCTTTTTTTCCAAAGGCAAGACCAAGATTCAAATTAGATAAAGCTCCAGTTATTGGAAATCCTGCTCCCAATGTCATCCCAATATCATTTATTGAGGTTGAATCTACTATCAAACCTGTTTTTTCATAGACGAATCCACCTCTATAAGTTATTCTTTTTGCGTAACTAAAAAAAGGATTTGTAGTAGGTGTGAAGTAGCCTCCAATGCTATATTTTTCAAATTTTTCATACGTTACATTGTCGGCTGTATTATATTCATTATATAATTTTCCAACATCTTGAACAGAAACCTCGGCACCAATAACCCATTTTTTAGTATCTCCAATACCTAACCCCAGAGTCCATTTTTGAGGTAATTTATAATCCGTTGTGATAGTAACTGGTTCAAAAGCATCAATATTTGTGTAATTAAAGCTAGAGTTAATAGTGACTGTGCTAATAGTCCTTTGGTTTTCAGAAACCAAAGTACTTTTTGGGGTATAGTACAAACTACTATATAGGGATAATTTATCTTTAATTTTGTGTTGGTACATCATTCCAATATTAAAATTAAAACCTGATAGAGCATTTTCATTTAATTCACGAGACCCAATTGGAACTAAAGGAACAAACTCTACACTGTTTGTATGAATTATTCCAAAATTATAATAGGCAGTGGCACCGATGCTTAAATTGGGCATAATTCGATATCCTGTTCCCAAAAAAACGCGACTTATACCGCCCCAACCATTGAACCTTTTATTGTTTTGGGATCCGTCTTCGTAGATGTTCTCTATTTTATACCCCACTGAAGAGTTTGGAATCAAACCGAAGCCAGCACCAAATTTACCTAGAGGAACCGCTAAAGCCAAATAATCTAAAGTGGTTCTTTGAGCAACATCGTTGGATGTTCCTGATTTTTGTTTTGTATAATTACTACTAGCACCTATAGTAAAATTAGTCCATTTTAAGTTGGCAAAACCAGCAGGGTTCTGAAAATTAATTCGTGTACTATCTGGAATCATAGAAATCCCTCCCATCGAGCGACTTTCTACATTCCCATTAAACCTAGCCTCTCCAATACCGTAAAAAGAGTATGGTGAAGAAGTACCCTCTTGTGAAAAAGAAACGAGTGTCAACAATAAACAAGAGCTTATTAAAAAATTTTTAATCATTTTTTGATTTTATATTGAAATGTTTGATTCAAACTTTCAAGAAGAAAATTTGAATTGGCAAATATGGTATTTTTTAATCGTTTAGCCAAAAAATCGGCATCTCCACCCGTTAAAATTATTATAAATTTTGAATATTGACTGTTAAACTCCTCAACGAAACCTTCTATTTCATATACTAACCCATTTACAACCCCAGAATGTATTGATTCTGAAGTAGAATTTCCAATAAAATGTTTGGGGCTTTCTAAATTTAACAAAGGCAATTTTGCAGTAAAATTATGCAATGCTTCGTATCGTAAACGCAAGCCTGGTGTGATTGCTCCACCAAGGTAATTGTCGTTTTCATCGATAAAATCGTAGGTCAAACAAGTTCCTGCATCTATCACCAAACGATTTTGATTTGGATATTGAAGTGTTGCGCCGGCTGCAAGAACCATTCGGTCAATTCCCAAAGTTTTTGGTGTTTGATAACAATTGACAAACGGAAAAACATCATTGTGTGATACAATATGAATTTTTACAAGCTTTTCAAAACACATAAATGCTTGTTTTTCGACGTCTGAAACTGATGCAACAACTAAATGAGTTGTGTTTTTATATTTATTTAAAATGTTTTGAATACTTTTTTGAAGTGTAGATTTTAGAAAAACAAAAGATTCCAAAAGGGTATCATCCTCAAAAACAGCGGCTTTAATTCTGGTATTCCCTACATCTACAGTTAGAATCATATTTTTTATTTAACGATGCGAAGGTACAAATAGATTTTTTTTAATTATTGTTTTGTATAAATTAAAAATCATTCTATATTTGCACCCGCAAACAAGTTCAGCGAACTCCTATGAAAATAAGAGTATAGTGAGATATTAGCGAGGTACCTTAGCTCAGATGGTAGAGCAATGGACTGAAAATCCATGTGTCCCTGGTTCGATCCCTGGAGGTACCACAAAACCCACTCAAACGAGTGGGTTTTTTTGTTTTTAATTGTTACGAAAATTAGTTTTGCGTAATAGATTTTTAAAATTTATTCCCTTGGAAATTGCAAAGCTGCTTGTGCTGCTGCTAATCTTGCAATTGGCACACGGAAAGGAGAACAACTTACATAGTTCATGCCAATTCGGTGACAGAAAACAACACTTTCAGGATCTCCTCCGTGTTCACCACAAATACCAACTTTTAAGTTTGGTTTGGTTTGACGGCCTCTTTCTACTCCAATTTTTATCAACTCGCCCACACCTTCTTGGTCAATAGTTTGAAATGGGTCAGAAGGAAGAATGCCAAGATCTAAGTATTTAGGAAGGAATCCACCGATGTCATCACGGCTGAAACCAAAACTCATTTGAGTTAAATCGTTGGTTCCAAAGCTAAAGAAATCAGCTTCTTCTGCCATACTATTAGCTTTCAAGGCAGCACGAGGAATTTCGATCATAGTTCCGTATAAATAGGGTATTTTTTTAACTCCTAATTTTTCACAAGTTTCTTTATAGACTTGGTCAACGATTTCTCTTTGATGTTTCAATTCGTTTTTAGAACAAGTCACAGGAACCATAATTTCCGGCATTGCTTTTTTGCCTTCTTGAACTAACTCAGCCGATGCTTCGAAGATGGCTCTAATTTGCATTTCGGTGATTTCAGGATAACTAACACCTAAACGAACACCTCTGTGACCTAGCATTGGATTGTTTTCGTGAAGTGCCAAAACTCTTCGGTTCAATACACTCATACTGATTCCCAATTCTTTACTCAATTGAACCAATTTTTCTTTATCGTGAGGCACAAATTCGTGCAATGGTGGATCGAGCAAACGAATTGTTACAGGGAAACCACTCATTACGCCCAATGTTCTTTTTATGTCTTTTTTCACATATATGAACAAACCATTCAAAGCTTCTCTTCTTTCTTTTTCGGTTTTACTCACAATCATTTTGCGTAATAAAAACAAAGGTTGGTCACTTCCTTCACCATAAAACATATGTTCGGTTCGGAAAAGTCCAATTCCTTCGGCTCCAAATCTGGCACCTTGTTCTGCATCTCCAGGAGTTTCGGCATTGGTACGAACGCCAATTACTTTGGTTTTGTCCACCAATTTCATTAGGTTTTTGTACGATTGATTTTTGTCTAAATCGACGTCAACTAGTTCCATACTTCCTGGATAAACTAAACCTTTAGTTCCGTCTAAACTCAACCAATCCCCTTCTTTGATAAAAGTACCATCGTTGGCTTTAAACGATTTGGTTTCACTGTTAATTTGAATGTCATTACATCCTACGATACAACATTTTCCCCAGCCTCTGGCTACTAATGCAGCGTGGGAAGTCATTCCTCCTTTGGTGGTAAGAATAGCTTGTGATTTGTGCATACCATCAACATCTTCCGGTGAAGTTTCTTCTCTTACTAAGATTACTTTTTCGCCACGACTTGCCCATTCTACAGCATCATTTGATGAGAAAACTACTCGGCCTTTTGCTCCACCTGGTCCCGCGGGAAGTCCTTTTGCAATTGGTTTTGTAATTTTTTGTATTTCAGGATTCAACATTGGCAATAATAATTCTACCAATTGATTTGGCGCAACTCTCATAACAGCCGTATCCGCATCAATTAATTTTGAATTATACATATCGCTGGCAATTTTTACAGCAGCAACTCCGTTACGTTTTCCGATGCGGCATTGTAACATATACAGCGTTCCTTTTTCGATAGTAAACTCAATATCTTGCATGTCTTTGTAATGCTCTTCTAATCTGTTTTGAATGGAGAACAATTTTTTATAAGCTTCTGGCATCACTTCTTCAAGTGTTGGCAAATGCTTACTTTGATCGTTTTTAGATTTATCATTTACAGGAGCTGGAGTTCTAATACCTGCAACAACATCCTCACCTTGAGCATTGATTAAGTATTCTCCATAAAAATAATCTTCCCCATTACCAGGATTTCTTGTAAAAGCAACACCTGTAGCACTTGAATCTCCCATATTTCCGAAAACCATGGCTTGCACATTTACAGCAGTTCCCCATTGGTGTGGAATATTTTCAATACGACGGTATTCGATGGCTCTTTTTCCCATCCAGCTGCTAAACACGCCTCCGATACTTCCCCATAATTGTTCGTTTGGATCTTCCGGAAAGGGTTGACCAAGCACTTTAATAATGGTAGCTTTAAATTCTTTTACCAAAGATTTTAATTCAGCCACAGTTAAATCTGTATCAAATTGATAGCCTTTTTTGTGCTTTACTTTTTCTAATTTTTCGTCTAATACTTTTCGAATTCCTTTTCCGTCTTTAGGCTCAATTCCAGCGGCTTTTTCCATTACTACATCGGCATACATCATTATCAAACGACGGTAAGCATCATAGGCAAAACGAGCATCTCCCGATTGTTTGATAACTCCTTCTATGGTTTGTTCGTTGAGGCCAATATTTAAAACAGTGTCCATCATGCCGGGCATCGATTTTCTCGCACCAGAACGAACAGAAAGCAATAATGGATTGTTTACATCGCCAAATTTTTTGCCCATTATTTCCTCTACAGCTGCCAAAGCTTTGTCTGCTTGACCTTGTAATTCAGCAGGATATTTCTTTTTGTTATCATAATAAGCGGTACATACTTCGGTTGTGAGTGTATATCCTGGTGGAACAGGTAACATAAGGTTAGGATGGCCTGCCATTTCGGCTAGATTCGCTCCTTTTCCTCCCAATAAATTTTTCATAGATTCATTTCCATCTGCTTTGCCTCCACCAAAAGAATAGACGTATTTGGGGGCTTTTTTCTCTTTTGCCATTGTATTAAATTTTATTAATTTTTATTATTATTTCTGTAATTATTCTCAAAGGTAGAAGCATTACAACTAATAAAAAATGATAATTGTCATATTTAAAACTGAGTAAAACTTCGTTTTTTTAGTATTATAAAGCCAATAAAACTTGCTTCATAAATGTTTCCTTTCTTAAAATATTATGACATCTACTACAGCATCAAAATAACTTCAGATCAACGCTTGATTACAATTTGATTTGAAAGATGATTTTGAAAAATTTTATCAAAAAATCGTACAGGTTTGATATATTTGTGAAATGATTATTAAAAATGCATTATTTTTACTCAACATAACAATAAAAAATAACCGAACTCTTAAATTACTACTACAATTATGGAACAAATTATCAAAGACACAACAGCAAATCCAGCACCTTTAGGCCTTTTTGGTTTTGGAATGACCACAATTTTGTTAAACATACACAATGCAGGTTTCTACGAAGTCAATTCAATGATTATGGGAATGGGAATCTTTTTCGGCGGAATCCAACAAGTTATTGCTGGTGTGATGGAATGGAAAAAAGGAAATGGGTTTGGGATGGCCGCATTTACCTCCTATGGATTCTTTTGGTTATCGCTTGTTGCTATTTGGATTCTTCCATTGATTGGAGTTACAAAACCTGACGGCGCTTCTATGGGATGTTATTTAGGGATTTGGGGATTATTTACTTTAGCCTTTTTTGTTGGAACCTTAAACGGAAACACCATTGGTAAACTTATTTTTGGTTCATTAGTCATTTTGTTTGCACTTCTTTCTGCGGCAAGTTTTACTGGAAATGAATCCATTCACACTATAGCAGGTTATGAAGGAATTCTATGCGGAATTTTTGCATTCTATGAAGGAGCTGCTTTAGTAATCAATGAAAAATTGGGACGAAAAGTATTGCCTTTGTAATATTGAAAACAATTTATTGATAAACAACCCCTTTATTAGCATTCAAAAGAAATAGAATAAATTTGTTTCTTTTCTCAATCAATTTATGACAACTACAACCAAAAAAATACTACCCTAATGAGTTATTACAAAATAGAAAATCTAGAACAATACTTCAAACACTATAATAAATCGGTTCGAGAACCAAGAAAATTTTGGAGTAAGATTGCTTCTGAAAACTTTACATGGTACCAAGAATCCGAAAAAATAGTGGAGTTTGACATGGCTGAAGCGAAGATTAAATGGTTTGTTGATGCCAAGGTCAATATTGTAAAAAATTGTTTGGATAGGCATCTTACCAAGCGAGGTGAAAAAACAGCCATCATTTTCGAACCTAATAATCCTAACAATTCGGCAGAACACATCAGCTATAATGATTTGTATTCGAGAGTTTCAAAAATGGCCAATGTACTTCGAGAACAAGGTATAAAAAAAGGCGATAGAGTTTGTATTTATTTACCAATGATTCCAGAAATTGCAGTTTCGGTTTTAGCTTGTGCTAGAATTGGTGCAATCCATTCGGTGGTTTTTGCAGGATTTTCAGCTTCTGCGGTAGCAGCAAGAATTAATGATAGCGAATGTAAAATGGTTATTACTTCGGATGGTGGATTTAGAGGCGAAAAAACCATCGATTTGAAAGGGATTATCGACGATGCACTTATAAATTGTCCTTCTGTTTCAACTGTATTGGTAGTTAAAAGAACAAACTCTAATATAAAAATGAAAGAAGGTCGTGACCAATGGTTGCAACCTCTTTTAGACAAAGCCTCTGACAACAATGTAGCCGAGATAATGGATGCCGAAGATCCGTTGTTTATTCTTTATACCTCTGGTTCCACCGGAAAACCAAAAGGAATGGTACATACTACAGCTGGCTATATGGTTTATACGGCTTACTCGTTTAAAAACGTATTCAATTACGAAGAAAATGATATTTTTTGGTGTACAGCCGATATTGGCTGGATTACAGGCCATTCTTATATTTTGTATGGTCCATTATTGAATGGTGCCACAACCGTTATGTTCGAAGGAGTTCCAACGTACCCTGATTTTAGTCGTTTTTGGGAAATCATTGAAAAACACAAGGTGACTCAATTTTATACTGCTCCAACAGCTATTCGCTCTTTAGCAAAAGAAAATTTGTCCTACGTACAAAAATACCCATTAAAATCATTAAAAGTAATTGGTTCTGTAGGAGAACCTATCAATGAGGAAGCTTGGCACTGGTACAATGACCACGTTGGCGGAAAACGTTGCCCACTAGTTGATACTTGGTGGCAGACAGAAACCGGCGGAATTTTGATTTCTGCTCTTGCCTTCATAACACCAACAAAACCAACTTATGCTTCTTTGCCTTTGCCTGGAATTCAAGTGGTTTTAATGGATGAAAAACGCAACGAAATTGAAGACAATCAAGTTCCAGGAAGTCTTTGTATTAAATTTCCTTGGCCGGGAATTGCCAGGACCATTTGGGGAGATCATCAACGGTATAAAGAAACGTATTTCTCGGCTTTTCCTGGAAAATATTTTACAGGCGACGGCGCCTTGCGTGATGAAGTAGGATACTATAGAATTACAGGACGCGTTGATGATATCATTATTGTTTCTGGACACAATTTAGGAACTGCTCCAATTGAAGATGCGATAAACGAACATCCTGCAATTGCTGAAAGTGCCGTAGTAGGTTTTCCTCATGATATCAAAGGAAACGCTTTGTATGGCTTTGTTATCTTAAAAGAATCTGGAGAATATAGAGATAGAGTCAACTTGGCTAAAGAAATTAACCAACATATCGCTGATCACATTGGACCTATTGCCAAGCTAGATAAAATACAATTTGTATCTGGCTTGCCAAAAACCCGTTCAGGTAAAATTATGCGCCGTATTCTTCGCAAAATAGCCGAAGGCGATTTCTCTAATTTTGGAGATACCACCACTTTGTTGAATCCTGAAATTGTGGATGAAATTAAAGAAGGAAAATTGTAAAATAACCCGTTGGGTGTAATTCAATTTTATGTTTTTTATACGCACAGAAAAATAGTTTTTTTATATTTTTTTTAAGGCGTTTCACTTTTTTGAGCAAAACATAGCTATATAAACCGAAAAAAAAGGTCAAATTGGCGAAGCATAACCAAAAATTGGTCTGTCTCACTCTTTTTTTATGTTTCTATGCTTTAAATTTATTTAATAATTTGAAATCGCCATTAACAACTAGTTTGCGAAAGCAAATGAAATTAGCTGAACACTAATAAAAAATAGTAACTCAGTGAAGCAAATGAAATTCGCTGAACACATATAAAAAATATAAACACAGTGAAGTAAACACCAATGAGTAAAAGGCTATACCATATATGACCGCTGAAAAATCAAAATTTACACATATGAAATTTATAAATGACCCCAACGGGTTAAATTAATTAGGTTTTTGGTTGTAATTACCTTTACTTCGAACTTCAAAATTAGATAATTATTAACACTTCCAACAAAGGTAAAGTTTAAATCGGTTACGAAAACTTGATAATGTTGAAAAGTTTTTGATTTTTATCAAATTTTAATATGAAAAAAAAGGTAACCTTAAAACAAATTGCAAAAGAGTTGGATGTATCCATTTCAACCGTTTCGAAATCATTGAGAAACAGCCTCGAAATAGGGGAAGAAACCAGACTAAAAGTTTAGGCATTTGCCAAGTTTTATCACTATAAACCCAACAATATTGCACTAAGTTTAAAAAACAGAAAAACAAAGACCATCGGGATAATTATTCCCGAAATTGTGCATTTTTTCTTTTCTATTGTCATCAACGGAATCGAACATATTGCAAATGAAAATGGGTACAGTGTCATCATTTGTTTGTCTGATGATTCTTTTGATAAAGAAGTCCTCAATATGGAAATGCTCGCCAATGGTAGCATCGATGGTTTTATAATGTCACTTTCTAAAGAAACCCAATTCAAAGGTGATTTTCATCATATTACAGAAGTGATTAATCAAGGTATGCCAGTAGTGATGTTTGATAGAGTAACCAATGATATTCTTTGTGACAAAGTTATTATCAACGACGAATTGGCCGCTTACGAAGCCGTTCAAAGTTTAATAGATAAAGGAAAGAAAAAATTGCCCTCGATACCACTGTCGATTATGTGAGCGTAGGAAAATTTAGAACCGATGGCTATACCAAAGCCTTGCGAGACAACGGATTGCCATACGATGAAAATTTAATTATTAAAATCGAAAATGTTGACAATTGCGAAATTACTATTGCTCAATTATTAGAAGAAAAAGCTTTCGATGCTGTTTTTGCTGTGAACGAGTTATTTGCAGTAACCATCATCAAAATGGCCAATAAAAGAGGCATAAAAGTCCCTGAAGACCTTGCTGTTATTGCTTTTACTGATGGAATTATCTCTAAATATTCTACCCCAACCATAACCACCGTAAGCCAAAACGGAGCAGAAATGGGAAGTGTGGCAGCAAAAATGCTTATCGAAAGATTGGAAGCAGAAGAAGGAATAGTAGAGGAGGAACATGACGAAATATACAAAACAGTTGTCATTGAAACTCATTTAATAGAGCGAGAATCAACACTTTAAAAAACTCAATTTCAATAGTAATAGCAATATCACTATTCAATTATGATATAATCAAGTTTATTTTTACTATTTTTATAGTTATTGCTATTGAAATTGAAAACTTAATCAAACTATTACGATGTAGTTTAGATGCTAAATAATTAATTGTCAAAACTAAAAACTTTTTTATATTTACACGATTCAAAACTATTACTTTTACTTCGAAAAATAAGTTAAGTTTTGATAAGCAAGGTGCTTATCGTACATTTAAAACAATATACGATAATGGAAAAGCGTAAATTAAGTTTCTGGCAAATTTGGAATATGAGTTTTGGATTTCTAGGAATACAAATGGGTTTTGCCCTGCAAAATTCAAATATTAGTAGAATATTTCAAACATTAGGTGCAAATATTGACGACATCCCAATTCTTTGGGTTGCGGCACCATTAACTGGATTAATTGTTCAACCAATTATTGGTTATTTCTCAGACAGAACTTGGACAAAACTAGGCAGAAGAAAGCCATATTTTTTAGTAGGAGCCATTCTTGCATCGACCGCTTTATTTATTATGCCAAATTCTCCTGTTCTTTGGTTTGCTGCAGGAATGCTTTGGATAATGGATGCCTCTATAAATGTTTCAATGGAACCTTTTCGAGCATTTGTTGGAGACAATTTGCCAAATTCTCAAAGAACAACTGGTTTTGCAATGCAAAGTTTCTTCATTGGAATTGGAGCATATTTCGCTTCAAAACTACCTTTAATTTTTACCCATTTTGGAGTAAGTAATACTGCGCCTCTTGGTATTATTCCAGATTCGGTAAAATATTCTTTTTATTTTGGCGGAATAGTTTTTATAATAACCGTATTATGGACAGTTGTAACATCAAAAGAATACTCTCCAGAAGAATTGGAAGCATTTGAAAACAGCAAAGAAAAATCATTCAAAAAAGAATCATATAGTATAGAATGGTATGCCAACAATGGAAAATCCCATTTATCAAAGGGAATTTTATTTTTAATAATAAGTACGGTTTTTTCATTTGCCATTTATCATTTTGACTTAAAAAAAGATCTATATGTTTTATCCTTGGGATTGATTGGTCTGGGTGGATTGGCAATATTAATTTCGGGTTTAATGCAAAAATCGAATGTTACTGAAAATGGTTTTATAACCATTATGAACGATTTTCAGTTTATGCCAAAAATGATGAAACAATTGGCTTGGGTACAATTTTTTTCTTGGTTTGCCTTGTTTTCAATGTGGATTTACACCACACTTGCTGTAACCCAGCATATATACAAAACAACTGATACCACTTCCGAAGCCTACAATACAGCGGCAAACCAAGTAGGAGAAATGTTTGCTAATTACAATTTAATTGCTGCGATAGCCGCCTTTTTATTGCCAGTTTTAGCTAAGCACACCAGCAGGAAGTTTACTCATTTTGTATCTTTAGCTTGTGGTGGCTTGGGATTAATCTCTGTATATTTTATTTCGGAACCCACTACTTTTACAATAGAATGGCTTCCGATGATTGGTGTTGGAATTGCTTGGGCAAGCATTTTGTCTATTCCTTACGCAATGTTATCAGGTTCATTACCATCTAATAAAATGGGGTATTATATGGGGGTTTTTAACTTCTTTATCGTAATTCCACAATTGGTTGCGGCATCAATTTTAGGATTTTTAGTTTCCAAATTCTTTAACAGTGAACCTATTTATGCACTCTTAATAGGCGGTGTTTCTATGATTCTCGCTGGTGTTTTATCACTTACTATAAATGATGATTCAAAAATTAAATTAAATGAATAAAAAAGCATTCATATTCGACCTTGACGGCGTAATTGTTGACACGGCAAAATACCATTATTTAGCTTGGAAAAAAATCGCCAATGAACTAGGATTCGAATTTACACACGAAAACAACGAATTATTAAAAGGAGTAAGTCGTGTACGTTCTTTAGATATAATTTTAGAAATAGGAAAAGTAACAGCTTCTCAAGAGGATAAAAACAGATGGCTTATTCAAAAAAATGAAGATTATTTGTCCTATTTAGTCGATATGGACGAAAGCGAAATCTTGCCGGGAGTGATGCCAATTTTAAGGTATTTGAAAGAAAAAAACCAGCTAGTTGCCTTGGGCTCAGCCAGTAAAAACGCCAGGCCGATTCTCGAAAAAACAGGAACTCTAGCCTTTTTTGATGCCATTGTTGACGGAAATGATGTTTCGAACGCCAAACCCGATCCCGAAGTTTTCTTGATTGCCGCCAAATTACTGAAAACAAAACCCGAAGATTCGATTGTTTTTGAAGATTCGGTAGCAGGCGTTCAAGCCGCAAATATCGGCGGAATGATTAGTGTGGGAATTGGTGAAGCATCAACATTGCACGAAGCAAAATACATATTTAAAGATTTTACCCAGATTGATAAAAAATTTATCGAGGCTTTGATTAAAGGATAATAAACGAATAGAAAATAGAAAAAATGAACCAAGATTATATAAAACCAGACAATTGGTCTATCATTGAAGAAGGATTTGATGCAGAGAGTATAAAATCGTCCGAAAGCCTTTTCAGCATTGGCAACGGTGCTATGGGACAAAGAGCGAATTTTGAAGAAAATTATACCGGAGAAACTTTTCAAGGAAGTTATATCGCAGGAATTTATTATCCTGATAAGACCAAAGTGGGTTGGTGGAAAAACGGCTATCCAAAATATTTTGCCAAAGTGCTAAACGCCCCAAATTGGATTGGAATCGACATCGAAATCAATGATGAAATTCTTGATTTGAACACTTGTACCGAAGTAAAAAACTTCCGACGCGAGTTGAATATGAAAGAAGGTTGGTACAACCGATCTTTCGAAGCTACTTTGCCAAACGGAACCGAAATTGGCGTAAATATTCGTCGTTTTTTGTGTATGAATTTAGACGAAGTGGGAATCATTAACTATGAAATTACTGCCTTAAATAAAGACACAAAAATAGTTTACAAACCTTATGTAGATGCAGGTGTAACGAATGAAGATGCCAACTGGGAAGAAAAATTCTGGGAACCACTTGAGGTAAAAAGAACAGGAAATGCTGCATTTGTAACTGCCCAAACCTTCAAAACGCATTTCAAGGTCACTACTTTTATGCAAAATAACATTTTTGTTAACGACAAAAACGGAAATATTTCACCTTCGAATATAAAAACAGGAATTGATAAAATTCAGTTTTCATTCGATGTCATTATTGCCAAAGGACAAAAATCATCCATTCAAAAAATAGGAGGTTATACCGTTTCTTTGAATCACGAAAACACTATTTCTGCAGCAGAAAATGCTATAAAATCAGCTTTAGCCAAAGGATATGAACAATTATTGGCCGAACAAATCGAAGCTTGGGCCAAAATTTGGGAAATGTCTGATATCACAATCGAAGGTGATGTGAAAGCCCAACAAGGCATTCGTTTCAATATTTTTCAATTGAATCAAACCTATTCTGGTAAAGATTCTCGTTTGAATATTGGTCCAAAAGGGTTCACTGGCGAAAAATATGGTGGTTCGACTTATTGGGACACGGAAGCTTATTGTATTCCGTTTTATATGGCGACTAAAGATCAGCAAGTGGCCCGAAATTTATTGACATACCGCTACAATCAATTGGACAAAGCCATTGAAAATGCGAAAGACAATTTGGGTTTCAAAAATGGAGCGGCTTTGTATCCAATGGTGACCATGAATGGTGAAGAATGTCATAACGAATGGGAAATTACTCACGAAGAAATTCATAGAAACGGAGCGATTGCTTATGCAATTTTCAATTATCATCGTTTCACTGGCGATTATTCTTATATTCCTGAAAAAGGATTGGAAGTTTTGATTGGAATTTCCCGCTTTTGGCATCAAAGAGCAAATTTTTCTACGGACAAAAACCAATATGTAATTCTAGGAGTTACAGGTCCAAACGAATACGAAAACAACGTAAACAATAATTTCTATACCAATTATATAGCCAAATGGTGCATTGATTATACCCACGAACAAATCCTGAAAGTCTCTTTAGAATACCCATCAGACCACAAACGCATCATCGAAAAAGTAAAATTATTCGATGCGGAATTGCAAGATTGGAAAAAAGTTTCTGGCAATATGTATTTCCCTTATTCAGAAAAACACGGGGTTTATTTGCAACAAGATGGTTTCTTGGACAAAGAATTAGTACAGGTTGCAGCTTTAGATAAATCACAACGACCTATAAATCAAAAATGGTCTTGGGATAGAGTTTTGCGTTCACCTTACATCAAACAAGCCGACACTCTACAAGGATTTTACTTCTTCGAAGATCATTTCACAACAGAACAATTAGAAAAACATTTCAATTTTTACGAACCCTTTACCGTTCACGAAAGTTCACTTTCTCCTTGCGTTCATTCTATTCAAGCAGCAAAATTAGACAAGATGGATTTAGCTTATACATTTTATCTAAGAACCTCACGTCTTGATCTTGATGATTACAACAAAGAAGTAGAAGAAGGTTGTCACATCACCTCGATGGCGGGAACTTGGATGAGTATTGTTGAAGGTTTTGGAGGAATGCGTGTAAAAAATGATGCACTTCATTTCTCTCCAAAAATTCCAAAAGAATGGACAGGATATTCTTTTAAAATCAATTTCAGAAACCAGATTTTGAAAGTAGTTATCAATCACAATGAAACAAAATTTTCGATTGAAGGTACTCAAGAATTGACCGTTTTTGTTAATGAAAAGGCTGTTTTGGTGAAACCAAATCTTTAAGAAACGGTTTAAAAATTAAAACCATATAAGGCATATAAGGACATATAAGAAAACTTAAATGAACTTATATGCTTTTATGTTTAAATAATAAAGTTGAAATAAATTTAATTATTTATCAAATGAAAAAACTATTTTTATTGTTCTTAATTTTTACAACCCCAAATATGACTGCACAAATCGATAGAATAGAACCTCCGTTTTGGTATGCCGGAATGCACAATCCTGAATTACAAATTATGGTATATGGCAAAAACATTGCAAAATATGATGTTTCAACTTCAAATTCAATTCCAATTACAAAAGTGGAACGAACCGAAAGCCCAAACTATATTTTTGTTACTATCAACACCAAAAATATTCCAACAAAAGACTTTTTCCTTCTTTTTAAAGAAAAAAACAAGGTAGCATTTACCAAAAAATACTCCCTAAAGCAACGAAGAGAAAACTCAGCCCAACGAAAAGGTTTTGACGCTTCGGATGTGATGTATCTCATTATGCCAGACCGTTTCTCAAATGGAAATTCGAATAACAATAGTGATGCGTCTACCATCGAAAAATTCAATCGAGAATTATCCGAAGGAAGACACGGCGGAGACATTCAAGGTATCATCAATCACTTAGATTACATCAAAGAATTGGGTGCAACAACCCTTTGGATTACGCCGCTTTGCGAAGACAACGAAGCAGTTTATTCCTATCATACCTACGCACAAACAGATGTTTACAAAATAGATCCACGTTTTGGAACCAACGAAGATTATGCTCGATTAGCGTCTGAAATGCACAAAAAAAACCTGAAATTAGTGATGGATTATGTTACTAATCATTGGGGAATGCAACATTGGATGATGAAAGATTTACCGACCGAAGATTGGATTCACCAATTTGAAAATTTCACTCAAACCAATCATAGAAGAACTGTCATTCACGATACAAATGCATCAAAATTTGATACCAAAATATGTTTGGACGGCTGGTTTGCTCCCTCGATGCCAGACTTGAATCAAACCAATCCTTTGGTTTTAAATTATCTTACTCAAAATGCCATTTGGTGGATTGAATCTGCTAATTTAGATGGTTTTAGAGTAGATACTTATAATTATGCCGATCCAGTTGCCATCACAAAATGGACAAAATCCATCCTCGATGAATATCCCAATTTCAATATTGTTGGGGAAATTTCGATGCGCGATCAAGCCCAACTTTCGTATTGGCAAAAAAACAGTCCCATAGGTAAAATCCAGAATTTTAATTCCCATTTACCAAGTGTAATGGATTTTATTTTATCCGATGCTCTTTTGACAATTTTCAATGAAGATGGCAATTGGGAAAGTGGAATGGTGAAAGTTTACAACAATTTTGCCAATGATTTTCTATTTCCAAATGTGAATAACTTATTGATTTTTGCCGAAAATCACGACACACATCGAGTCAATCACGTTTATAAAAATGACCTAGGGAAATACAAAATGGCAATGAGTTTACTTGCCACTGTGAGAGGAATTCCTCAATTGTATTATGGTTCTGAAATTGGAATGGCAGGAAACAAAGACGATGGAGGAGATGCCGCAATTCGTCAAGATTTTCCCGGCGGATGGGAAGGTGATGACAACAATGCATTTACCAAAGAGGGAAGAACACAAGGTCAAAATGAATATTTCGAATTCACTTCAAAGCTATTCAATTGGAGAAAAACAAAATCGGTTATCCATTTTGGAAAAATGACACACTACATTCCCGAAGATAATACTTATGTCTATTTCAGATACAATTCCTCCGACCCGAGCGGTAGCGAACAGGTGGAGCAAAGTGTGATGGTTTTATTCAACAACAGCAGTGAAACCAAAACGCTAAAATCAAATCGTTTTGCTGAAAACATTGGAAACTATAAAACTGGAAAAGACGTCATTACAGACAAAATAATTGACGTTACAAGCGAAATTACTTTGGAACCAAAATCAGTTTTGATATTGGAATTGAAATAAAAAACCTAAACAATGAAAAAATTATTATTTTTTTTATTTATAGCTTCACTCTCTTTTGCCCAAAATACAAACAGGAAATTCGAAAGCTTTAAAGAAGTCAACAACACCCTTGAAATAAAAACTTCTGATGGAGTGTATTTGATAAAACCTTATTCAGATAAAATAGTTGAAACTTCTTTTATTCCAAAGGGAGAAATGTACAATCCAAATTCAGAAGCAGTGGTTTTGTCTCCAAAAGCAGGAATTTCTAAAATTATTGAAACACCGAATTTCATCAGCCTTTACACCAAAGGAATTGTCGTTACAGTCCAAAAATCTACTTTTCAAATCTCTTATTTCAACCAACAAAAACTTTTGTTTTCTGAAAAATCAGGTTATTTCAAACAAAAACATATTCCGCTAGAGAATGTAAAAGACAACATAAAATCCGATTCAATCGAAGTAATTCAATTCAATATTTCACCAGACGAAATGTTGTATGGCGGTGGTGCTCGTGCATTGGGAATGAACCGTCGCGGCAACAAATTAGCTTTATACAATAGAGCAGATTATGGTTATGAAACCTATTCCAAGTTAATGAATTTTTGTATTCCAATGGTGTTATCCTCGAAAATGTATGCAGTTCATTTTGATAATTCTGCTATTGGTTACTTGGATTTAGACAGCAAAAAAGACAATATTTTGGCTTACGAAACAATTTCAGGTAGAAAAACCTACCAAGTAATAGTTGGCGATTCCTGGATTGATTTAATCTCTAATTATACCGATTTGACTGGAAAACAACCTTTGCCAGCCAGATGGACTTTGGGCAATTTTTCCAGTCGTTTTGGCTATCATTCTCAAGAAGAAGTCGAAAAAACCATCAAGAAATTCGAAGACAACCAAATTCCTGTTGATGCAATTATTTTAGATTTGTATTGGTTTGGCAAAGAAATGAAAGGCACGATGGGCAACTTGGATTGGGAAAAAGAAACCTTCCCCAATCCTGAAAAAATGATTGCCGATTTGAATGCAAAAGGTATAAAAACGGTTCTTATTACTGAACCTTTTGTATTGACCACTTCCAAGAAATGGCAAGAGACCGTGGACAAAAAAATAGTGGCAACAGATAAAAACGGAAAACCTTTCACTTATGATTTCTATTTTGGAAACACACGAATTGTAGATATTTTTAAACCTGAAGGAAAGGATTGGTTCTGGAATATTTATACAAAACTAATCAATCAAGGTGTTGGGGGACTTTGGGGCGATTTGGGCGAACCCGAAGTGTTCCCATCCGAAGCCATAACCGCTGGTGGAAGCGCGGATGAAGTTCATAATATTTATGGACACAATTGGGCAAAATTAATCGCCGATGGTTACAAAAAAGACTTCACTAATCAGCGCCCGTTTATATTAATGCGTGCCGGATATTCTGGTTCACAACGTTTTGGGATGATGCCTTGGTCTGGCGATGTGAGCCGATCTTGGGGAGGATTGCAATCTCAAACCGAAATTTCTCTACAAATGGGAATGCAAGGAATGAGTTATATGCACTCAGATTTGGGCGGTTTTGCAGGAGATTATTTCGATAACGAATTGTACATTCGTTGGTTGCAGTACGGCGTTTTCCAACCGATATTTCGTCCACACGCACAAGAAGAAGTCGCTTCGGAAGTGGCGCGTAAGGACATTATAACCAGAGAAAAAGCCAAGAAACAAGTCGAATTACGGTATCAACTTTTGCCTTACAATTATACTTTGGCTTTCGAAAATAACCAAAAAGGAACACCTTTAATGCGTCCGTTATTTTTTGAAGAATCAGAAAATTCAAAATTATTGACAGTTTGTGAAACTTACCTCTGGGGAAATGATTTTTTGGTAACACCCATTACGAAAGCTGGTGTGACGTCCACTTCAGTTTATTTTCCAAAAAACAACAACTGGTTTGATTTCTATTCCGATGAAGAGCAATTGGCAGGAACTACTGAGAATATTGCTGTTGTTGAAGACCATATCCCTGTTTTTGTTCGTGGAGGCGCATTTATTCCAATGATAAAAACCATTCAAAACACATCGAAATATTCTTTGGAAAATTTCGATTTGCATTATTATTTTGATGCGAAAACGACTCAAAGTTCCGGAAAATTATATAATGACGATGGGAAAACGGCAAACTCTTTTGAAAAAGGAGCATTTGAAATCTTGAATTTTAATGGCAATACCAATGGCAAAACAATAGTTGTTAAATTGAGTTCTGAAGTTGGGAAAAACTTTCCATCATCTGATAAGAATGTTTCATTTATTGTTCACAATATAAAAGCAGAATCAGTAACCGTAAACGGAAAAGTTATTACTTTCAAAACCATTAAAAACAATATAGAAATTCCCGTTTCTTGGAAAAAAGGAACAGTAATGGAAATCAAAATTCAATTATAATTAATTTACCAAACCCCAAGGTTTTAAAAACCTTTGAGGTATGAAACAAAACACATATGAAAAAAAACATCTTATTTACAATCGCATTTCTTTCGCTGCTTTTCTTCGGTTGTTCCTCAACCAAATCAGCAAAAACAGCATCAAAAACCCCTTTCGTTTGGGAAAATGCTAATGTGTATTTTCTATTGATTGACAGATTCAACAACGGAGACAAAACGAACGACCACAATTATAATAGAAATAAACCAACGGCTAAATTACGTGGTTTTGAAGGTGGTGATATTCGAGGTGTGATTCAAAAATTAGACGAAGGGTATTTTGAAAAACTAGGAATAACAGCAATTTGGATGACGCCAGTTGTCGAACAAATTCACGATGGAGTCGACGAAGGAACTGGATTTACATACGGTTTTCACGGTTATTGGGCAAGAGATTGGACGGCATTAGACCCGAGTTTTGGAACTAAAAAAGATTTGGCCGAATTGGTGCAAAAGGCCCACTCAAAAGGAATTCGTATTCTATTGGATGCTGTCATTAATCATACCGGACCCATTACTGCCGAAGATTCTGCTTATCCAAATGATTGGGTTAGAACAACGCCAAAATGCACTTACAAATCTTATGATACTTACATTAATTGTACCTTGGTAGAAAATCTTCCAGATGTAAAAACCGAAAGTAATGAAAATGTTGCTTTACCTCCATTCTTGATTGAAAAATGGAAAAAAGAAGGGCGTTACGAACAAGAAGTAGCCGAATTGGATGCGTTTTTTGCCAAAACGGGTTATCCCCATGCACCAAAATATTACATTATGAAATGGCTGTCGGATTACATTACCGATTATGGAATTGATGGCTACCGGGTGGATACTGTGAAGCACACTTATGAAGATGTTTGGGCTGATTTCAAGAAAGTTTGCGACCAAGCTTTTGCCGATTTCAAAAAAAATAATCCTGAAAAAGTATTAGACAACAATTCTTTTTTTACGGTGGGCGAAGTCTATGGCTACAACATTAGTGCAAAAAAATTATTTGATTTTGGAGACAAAAAAGTGGATTATTTCGCAAATGGATTTACTGGTTTAATCAATTTTGACTTTAGAAACGAAGCCAAAATGAATTACGAAGAATTATATTCTAAATACAACACTATTCTTCAAAATGACTTGAAAGGGTATACAGTGATGAACTATGTTTCTTCACACGATGACAGTTTTCCCTATGACAAGAAAAGAGAAAAAACATTTGAAAGTGGCACAAAACTATTGCTTGCTCCAGGAATTTCACAGGTGTATTATGGTGATGAAAGCGCTCGTCCACTAGACATATTTGGTACTACAGGTGATGCGACCTTGCGTTCGTTGATGAATTGGGAGCATGTCAAAACCAATCCAGAAACTCAAATGGTACTTTTGCATTGGCAAAAACTGGGCAAATTCAGGAAAAATCACCCTGCAATTGGAGCTGGAATTCACCAAGAAATTTCTGCAAGTCCTTATGTTTTTAGCCGAACTTTTAGCAAAGATAATTTCATAGACAAGTTAGTTATAGGTTTAGATTTACCAAAAGGTCACAAAGAAATTTCAGTTGGAATAATTTTCGAAAATGGAACAAAATTGAAAGACGCATATTCAGGAAAAGAAGCCAAGGTTTCGAATGGAAAAATAATCATAGATACTGAGTTTGATATTGTTTTATTAGAGAAATAATCCTACCCATAATTCTAAAAATTATTTGCAAATTTCCCAAAGGATTCATTTACTTTGGGAACATTGCGATTTTTTCTTAATTACCTTTGTACAAAATTTATGCATATGAATTCCATTCTCAAAATTGGACATCGTGGAGCTTCAGCTTATTTACCTGAAAACACCTTAATTTCTTTCCTAAAAGCTATTGATTTGAAAGTTGATGGTATCGAACTCGATGTTCATTTGAGTTCGGATAATGAATTAGTTGTGATTCATGACAAAACCATTGACCGAACGACGAATGGAAAAGGATTTGTCGAAAATTTAACTTCTTCAAAATTGAAAGAATTAGAAATTCCAACATTAATCGAGGTTTTAGACTTGGCAAACCGATGTTATTTCATCAATATTGAACTCAAAGGAATTGGAACTGAGAAACCTGTTGTAGACTTAATAACACATTATATTTCAAAGAAAAACTTTAATTACACTGATTTTCTGATTTCCAGTTTCGATTGGAAAATGTTGGAAGAAGTTCAGATGTTGAATCCAAAAATCCGAATTGGTGTTTTAACCGAAGTTTCTATTGAAGAAGCTTTGATTTTTGCCAAAAAAATAAATGCTTTTTCCATTCATCCAGATTATCGTTTGCTATCGAAAGAAAATGTAGCTTGGATGCGAGAAAATGGCTTTGAAGTGTATTCTTGGACGGTGAATTCAAATGAAGACATTCAAAAAATAAAAACATACAACCTAAACGGAATTATTTCCGATTTCCCAGATAGAATATGAACTAATTTAGTACAACTCTGTCAAAGTTTCGAATTTTGATAGAGCTAGTTTTAAAAAGAATATGAACCAGAATTTTGACATTATAATTGTAGGGGGTGGCGCAGCAGGATTTTTTACAGCAATCAATATTGTAGAAAAAAATCCGAAACTAAAAGTTGCCATTCTCGAACGAGGTAATGAAGTATTGTCTAAAGTCAGAATTTCTGGCGGTGGTAGATGCAACCTGACACACGCTTGTTTTGAACCTAACGAATTGGTTAAATTTTATCCTCGTGGCGAGAAAGAATTGAGAGGTCCTTTTCATCAATTTTGCTCTGGTGATACTTTGGAATGGTTTAGCAATCATGGAGTGGAACTCAAAATCGAGGATGATGGTCGAATGTTTCCAGTTTCGAATTCTTCGCAAACTATCATTAATTGTTTTCTTGAAGCAACCAAAAAATTAGGAATTACAGTTTTAACTGGACAAAGCGTTCAATCTATTTTAAAAAAAGACAACCTCTGGAAAATTGAAACCCAAAGTGAAAATTATATCACTGAAAAACTAATCCTAGCCACGGGAAGCAATCAAAAAATTTGGGAAATATTGCAAACTTTTGGTCACGCTATTGTTTCACCAGTACCTTCCTTGTTTACTTTTAACATCAAAGATTCCAGAATAAAAGACTTACCAGGAGTTTCGACCATAGTTTCGGTAAAAGTAAAGGATACAAAATTGACTTCAACTGGACCTTTATTAATTACTCATTGGGGAGTGAGCGGTCCTGCCATTTTGAAATTATCGGCTTGGGGTGCTCGGATTTTATTCGAAAAAAAATATCAATTTACCATTTTTGTCAATTGGTTGAATGACGTTGACTCAGATGAAGCCAAAAAAATTCTTAAAGATTTGAAGCAAGAACACGCCAAAAAAACAGTTTCCAAGAAATCTCAGTTTGAATTATCAAATAGACTTTGGGAAAGTTTAGTTCTAGCATCAGGAATTGATTCAGAGATCAAATGGGCAGATTTATCCAAAATACAATTGCAAAACTTGGCCAATCAATTGACAAATTCGAGTTTTCGAGTGAATGGAAAAAGTACTTTCAAAGAAGAATTTGTCACTGCTGGAGGAATTGACTTAAAGCAAATCAACTTCAAAACTATGGAGAGCAAATTGCACGAAAACCTTTATTTTGCAGGCGAAATCGTAAATATAGATGCTGTAACTGGAGGATTTAATTTTCAAAATGCTTGGACAAGCGGATTTATTTTGGCTCACTCCTTATAATAATAAAAATTAATTGTATTTTTGATGAAAATTTGTGTATTTGGAGAGATTTTTTTTTAAAAAAAATTGTAAAATAACAATTTAAGTTATTACTTTACAACACCACTTATATTAACTAACATCATTAGAATCAATGAAAAAAATTTACTTATTAGTCTCAATATTATTAAGCCTTTTACCTTTCGATTCGTTCGCTAGCAAATTTAATACCAGCAATATTTTGTTGACTCTAAAAGAGAAACCTCCTATAACTAAAATATATTCCCTTTCAACATTAAATAGTAAATTATACGTTGCAGATCCAACTTCAAACCCGATAGCTTCTTCAACATCATTATGCGAAGGTGAAAGTTTAACACTAACAGCAAACCCTAGTGGAGGTGTAGCTCCATATACGTATAGTTGGACTGGGCCAAATGGGTTTGCCTCAACAGATGAAAATCCAGTAATAACAAATATTGGTAGCTCAGCTGCTGGAGTTTACTCTTTGATTGTAACAGATGCAATAAACGCTGTTTCAACTATTCAAAGCACCGCAGCAGTAATAGTAAATACTAAAATTGACCCCGAATTTGAAGCAACCCTACCAGCTATTTGCAAGGATGGTATAGCTCCCCTTTTATCTACTACTTCTACAAATGGAATTAGGGGAACTTGGAGTCCTTCAATTGTAAGCAATCAAGTTACCGCTACATATCTATTTACTCCAGATGCTGGACAGTGTGCCAATACATTTTCTTTAACAATTTTTGTAGTAAAAAATGTAACTCCAGTTTTTACATTACCTCCTTCGTTTTGTTCTGGTGAAACCCCTCCAATATTACCAAATATTTCCAATAACGGTATCGTTGGAACTTGGAACCCCACAACAGTAAGTAATACTACAACTGGAACCTATACTTTTACACCAACCCCAAATATCGGACAATGTGGTTTACCAAAAACAGTCCAAATAATTGTAAATGATTTAGTAGCTACTTTCCTTCCTATTCCTCCTATTTGTGTTGGTGATTCTATGGCTCCTTTGCCGACAACTTCTACTAATGGGATAACTGGCACATGGTCACCACCATTAGATAATACCACTACAACAACTTATACTTTTACTCCAACTCCTGGGCAATGTGCAACAGTTGAATCAAGAATGACTGTTATTGTCAATCCGATTGAGGCATTGTTCACCCAAGTAGCACCGATTTGTTCGGGTGAGGCTTTGTCGCCTTTGCCCACTACTTCTAACAATGGAGTGACTGGAACTTGGTCACCTGCCATGAATAATTTGGCAACCACAACTTATACTTTTACTCCTGATGCTGGGCAATGTACTGTGAATCCGATTACAATGACCATTGTGGTCAATCCGATTGCCGCTGTATTT
>JACCDH010716444.1_pt1 | contig 25703 bp, 21 predicted proteins | sample 7442481 | NCBI WGS metagenome assembly JACCDH01 (sample SAMN15323433, study PRJNA562643) | freshwater metagenome | isolation source: river surface water | place: USA:Blue River Watershed | collected 2017-08-15 | reverse complement strand
CATACAAGTTCGGACTAAAATTTGTATTTTTGTAGGCTTAAACTACATGCAAGAGCAAATTTTAATCCTTGATTTCGGTTCTCAGTACACACAGTTAATCGCACGTCGTGTCAGAGAACTCAATGTTTACTGCGAAATTCATCCTTATAACCATATCCCTGAAATTGGTCCGGAAACTAAAGGTGTAATCCTTTCCGGTAGTCCCGCTTCAGTGCGCGATTCAGAAGCACCTCAGGTCGACCTGACTGCTTTTATCGGGAAATTGCCAGTTTTGGCGGTTTGCTATGGTGCTCAATATATCGCTCAAAAATTGGGTGGTAGCGTGGCCGCTTCCGATCACCGCGAATATGGTCGCGCAATGCTTAATATTCATACAGAATGTAAGTTGATGCAGAATTTAAGCTCTCCAACCCAGGTTTGGATGAGTCATGCCGATACTATTATGACTCTGCCAGAGAATGCAGTTGCCGTTGCAGGTACTGATAGCATTCCATACGCAGCTTATAGATTAAATGATTCTGAAACTTATTGTATTCAGTTTCACCCTGAAGTTACCCATAGTTTAGAGGGTTTACAATTACTTAAAAATTTCGTTGTTGGTATCTCTGGTTGCACTCAAGATTGGAATCCGGATAACTTTATTCATGAAACAGTTGAGCAACTGAAGCAAAAAATTGGAGATGATAAAGTCATCCTTGGTCTTTCAGGTGGTGTTGATAGTAGCGTTGCTGCGGCTCTGCTACACAAAGCCATTGGCAAAAACTTGTATTGTATTTTTATCGATAATGGTTTGCTTAGATATAATGAATTCAGCGAAGTTTTAGAAGCATACAAACAAATGGATCTGAATGTGATTGGCGTTGATGCTTCATCGCAATTTTACGAAGCGCTAAATGGCTTGTATGATCCAGAAGCAAAACGCAAAGCAATCGGTCGCGTTTTCGTTGAGGTATTCGATCAGGAATCACATAAAATTGAAGGTGCCAGATGGCTGGCTCAAGGTACTATTTACCCGGACGTAATCGAATCAGTATCCGTTAAAGGTCCCTCTGCTACTATCAAATCTCACCATAATGTGGGTGGATTACCTGAGAAAATGAATCTGAAAATAGTCGAACCTTTAAGATCTCTTTTTAAAGATGAAGTAAGAAGAGTAGGAGCGGCGCTTCAGATTCCTGAAAACATCCTGAAACGCCACCCATTCCCGGGACCGGGTTTGGCGATTCGTATCATCGACGATATTACACCTGAAAAAGTTAGAATTCTGCAACAAGCTGATAATATTTATATCACAACTCTCCGCGAACATGGCTGGTATGATAAAATCTGGCAAGCTGGAGCAATCTTCCTGCCAGTTAAAAGCGTTGGCGTTATGGGCGACGAAAGAACTTATGAATATGTCATCGCTCTGAGAGCCGTAACGTCCTCAGATGGAATGACTGCAGACTGGGTTCATATTCCATATGAAATACTGGCAGAAATCAGTAATAAAATAATTAATAGAGTAAAAGGAATTAATAGAGTGGTTTATGATATCAGCTCTAAACCTCCTGCAACCATAGAATGGGAATAATAAGAAAAATATCACTTCTTTTCTTCTGCGTTTTGCTTATCAGTAATCAGGCAAAATCATCAGTTGATAATAGAAAACCTCCCTTTGAAAAGGAGTTTAAAGTGGCTGTAATGTTGCCGTTTTGTATCGGTATGCCTGAAAAATATAAGGTGCGTGATATTATGGCTGAATATTATGAAGGTGTTGAAATAGCGATCACTGAACTCGAAAAAATGGGTATGAAAATGGACCTTAAAGTCTATGATACCAAAATGGATAGTTTAGAAGTTATTCGTCTGCTTTCTGCCCCTGAAATGCAGGAAATGGATCTCATTATAGGGCCGGTTTACGATAATGAACTGGTAGAAGTTGAGAAGTTTTGTGCTACTTACAAAATTCCTCTTGTGTCCCCTCTAAGGTATTATCCTAACTCATTGGGAGCCGATTTCCCCTTGATTAATTGCAATACTGTCGATAGTTTGCAGTTTTTCTATACTGGAAAAATGATGGCAGATGCATTTAAGAAATTCACAGTTGTTGTGGTTGATGATGATGTTAAAAACAATAGGTCTTTTGCCGCTCGAAACTTTAAAAAAGGATATGATTTGCAAAGTGGTAAATCTTGCCAGATCATTGATGGTAAAACGACAACTGCAGCTTCATTGTGGAATGGTAAAGACTCTATGCTGGTTTTCTATACAGGTAAAAGTTCATCAAGCTGTAACAATGGAATTTCTAATAAATCTAATGATAAATGGATAGTTGCCGGACCCTCAGACTGGCTAAACATTGATCGTGTTAACTACAGTGCTTTAAATGGATTGTATTTTTACGATTCTTATAGTGTGCCTTATAATGATACAGCTTATAAAGCTTTTAGAAGAAATTACCGCGACCTTTATGGAGGCGACCCGGAGAGATATACTTTCGTAGGATACGATCAGTTTCTGTTTTTTGGCTCGGCACTCATGGCTTTTGACAATAATTTCTATAAAAAGATCCTCAATAAAGAATTTATCTATACACATCGTACTTTCAATTTTGTGCGCAGAGGTAACCTGATAGAAAATGCAGGGTCCAATTTGTTTTATTACGATAATTACAATTTCTATAAAGCGTTTTGGCGGTATTAAAACCTTTTCAATTAGGAATTATATGCGATATATTAAAAGCATATAAATACGATCAGCCTTTCCATCACTTTTTCTCTGCTTTAGCAAAGCAACATAAAAACTGGGGAAGCAAGGATCGTAAAACATACCGAAATGCCTGTTATGCTTTTTTTAGAACTGGTTTTTTAAGTCAGGGAAAAGACCTACCAGAAATGGTACTAAAGGCCATTGAACTCCAGGAAGAGAACCCTTCTGATGCTGATATTCAGGCAATTTTTCCATTTAAAGAATTTGTGTCTGATCACATCAATTACTCATCCTGGGTTAGCTCTCATTTGAAACAAAAACCTGTTTACCTAATTTTCAGAAAGAATTATGAGGCAGATTGTATAGCCTATTTACAACAAAATAATATTCCTTTTGAAGTAGAGAATAACTATTGTTTGCGCTTACCTCCAGACAGTAAATGCGATGCTTTAACCGAACATGGATTAGCATGGATCATGGATATATCATCTGCTCAAGCCACCGATGCCATTAACTTAAATAATCATGAAATGGTGTGGGATGCCTGCTCTGGTGCAGGTGGTAAATCAATTTTTCTGTCTCAGAAATATGAAGACCAAATTTCACTGACTTGCAGCGATAAGCGTCTGACAATACTTGAAAATCTAAAAGCAAGATTTATAAAACTGGGATTAGACCTGCCAAAGGTTGAATTAATAGATCTTACAGAGCCGTCACATCTATCTGTTAAATACGATTCAATAATATTGGATGTGCCTTGTAGTGGGAGTGGGACCTGGGGAAGAACACCTGAACAAATTCAAAGTTTCGACCCTGAAATGCCCCTTCGATTCGCAAAAATTCAAAGGAAAATTGTATCAAATGCACTTAAAAATCTTAAACCTGGTGGCAAATTGTTTTATTTAACATGCTCTGTTTTTAGTGAAGAAAACGAAAATACAATTAAGCATATCGAAGTAAATCATCATTTTAAATGTTTGAAATCGAAATATTTTTATGGTGACCATCAATTATCTGATACCCTCTATTTTGCCTGTTTACAAAGTAAGGATATCTAAAGCCTTATAAAGTTTATTTATTAATTGTCAGTGAATTGACATGTTGAAATTGTTTATCTTTTGTCTTGATTGTCAGTGCGTTGAAAAATACTGATTCTGCAAGGCTTATTTAACTGGTATCTTAATATAATAAAAGATTAAATGATAAATACGATAAAGTGCGTGTTTATTAGATTAATTTAAGTTTTTATCCCTTTTTTTTACTAATATTGCAACCCAAAACTATTGTATAACACATTTCAAAAAATGAAACTGATTGAGAATTCTTTGTATAAGGTACTAACTTTCAAAGTTTTTGGTCAGTCCAGCTCTTAAAATATTAAGTTGTATTTTGATGGTGCTTATCTCTAGTGTTCAGATTAAAACAAAAAGGTTTCATTTAATAAAGAAGAATGTTACACATAAAAACACAGATACACACACTGAAATTACTGGTATTTCTGACTTTACTTGGTTTTTTTAGCGCCTGCAATAGCGTTAAAGAATTTCGTTATTTTGCTGATATTCAGAAAGATAGCACAACGAATATTAAAATTTCCCCTAAAGAATCACTCATTCAAAGTGGTGATATCTTGCAAATTGTAGTATCGGACCCTGATGAACTGGTTGTTAGACAAATTAATGGTACTACCATAGCTGCTGGTGCAAGTGGGGGTGCTTCGGCTCCGAGTTCTGGCTATCTAGTCAATGACTCTGGTATGATAACTTTTCCTCTCATTGGTTTAATTAAGGTTAAAGGACTTTATAAAGACCAGCTGGCAGATAGTATCAAAAACCGTTTGGTAGCTATGAAACTTTTACTTGACCCAATCGTTATTGTTCGACTAACTAATTTTAAAGTCACAGTTATGGGCGAGGTGCTTAAACCTGGTATTATCACTGTTCCGAATGAGAGAATTACCATCACTGAAGCCATTTCACAGTCAGGCGATATTACTAATTTCGGTCGCCGTGACAATGTCCTGGTAATTAGAGAAAAAAATGGTAAACGTATTTATAAGAGACTTGACTTAACAAAAAATACTGTTTTTGATAGTGAATTCTACTATCTGGAAAATCAGGATATCATATACATTGAACCAAGTAAAAAGAAAGCAGCTGCTTTAAGTCGCGGTGCCCAAAACTACTCCATGGTCATCAGTACAGTCTCGGTCCTACTTATCATCTACACACAACTACTAAAATAATTATATGTCTCAGACAAACCCTGCTCCGAATGTTAAACCAAAGGAAGAAAAAGTTAACATTGCCGGCGAGATTTTACAGAGATATCTGCCTTACTGGCCGATTTTCCTGATCACTATTTCTATCGGTCTGACTATCTCTTTTTTTAAAATCAGATACGCTACTCCTATGTATCAGGCTGGTGCTGGAATCATGCTGAAAGATAAGGAAGATGGCGTTGAAAGTGTTTTGAATGCACTTGAAGGTACTGAATCTAAAAAGAATGTTGAAAATGAGATTGAACTTTTAAAGTCGCAAAACCTCATGACTCAGGTAGTTAAAGATCTTGGGATCTACGCCCATATCTATGAACCTGGACGTGTTAAACATGTCTTAGCCTATAACTCAACTCCAGTTACTTTTAAAGCCATTCAACCTGATTCGTTCAGACCAAGCGGAATGATTAAATTTACCTACATGCCTAAAGAAAAGGCTGTTTTGCTGGAAGGGAAAAAATATCCTCTTGAAGTGCCTGTAGAAACGCCATATGGTAAATTCCGTATCAACTATAACAGCGACAATGATATCAATGACAATCAGGAATATTTCCTTCAATTGGTCGGAGTTAAAAACATGGCGAAATCGCTGTGCTCTCAGTTGAATGTCTTTACCGGTGGAAAGCAATCCACAATTGTCAATCTTAAAATTACTGATCCGAGTCCGAAACGTGCTGAAGATGTCCTCAATACCCTGATTAAAGTATACAACGAAGCGTCTGTTAAAGATAAAAACTCAACCGCCGCTGCTACGCTCGAATTTATAGATAATCGTCTAAAACTGGTGATTAACGAACTATCCAATATTGAAATGGATGTTCAAAGCTATAAATCCCGTGAAGGTATCGTAGACATTTCTGCTGAAGGTACTGCTTACCTAAGCAGTGTTCAAAGCTCTGATCAACAGGTCTCAGAAGTAAACATTCAATTATCGGTTCTCGAACAAGTTGAAAGATATGTCATTGATAAAAATGAAACTGGTGGTACTGTTCCAGCAACACTAGGAATCTCCGATCCAATTCTCTTACAACTCCTAAGTAAATTAAATGAAGCTGAACTTCAGTTGGAACGATTAAGAAAAACAAGTGCCGAAAATTCTCCTTCTGTCGTTACCGTTAAGTCACAAATAGCACAGCTTAAACCAAGTTTGTTAGAAAACATACGAAACTTAAAAGCTAATCTGCAAGCTACGAGAGCTAAAATTATGGGCGAAAGTTCTAAATACTCTTCTATGCTAAGAAATATTCCAAAGAAGGAAAGGGAAATATTAGAGATTGGTCGTGAACAAGGGGTAAAACAAAGTATTTACACTTTCTTACTTCAGAAGAGGGAAGAAACAGCTCTGTCTTATGCCTCATCTGTAGCTGATACGCGACTTGTTAATCCTGCCGAAGCTGGCTATTTCCCTGTTTCTCCTGTTAAATTTAATATCTATTTACTGGGTTTTGCTTTGGGTGCCATCGTCGCTATTGGATTTGTGATGTTCAGAGAAACTCTAATAAGTAATGTGGTGTTCAGATCCGAACTTGAAAAAGCAACTAATGCCAGAATCATTTCTGAAATCATGAATGATAATGGTAAAGATGTTATTGTGGTGAAAGATGGTAAAAATAATGCTATCGCCGAACAATTCAGAGCTCTTAGAACTTCTCTTTCATACCTGGGAATAAACAAAGACAATAAAACGATCTTGCTTACTTCATCAATTTCTGGTGAAGGTAAAAGCTTTATTTCGGTAAATCTGGGTGTGAGTTTTGCTCTTACCAATAAAAAAGTAGTTTTACTCGAGCTGGATTTAAGAAAACCTAAACTTAGTACTGCGCTTAATCTCAATAACCATCCAGGAATGACAGACTATCTGGCTGGTCTGGCAGATAGTAAAGATGTCATTAAGCAACTTAAAGATTATAAAAATTTCTTTATCATTCCTGCAGGAAATATTCCACCAAATCCAAGTGAATTGATCATCAATGGAAAACTGGACGAATTGATTGAAGATCTTAAAAAAGACTATGATTATATCATCATTGATTCTCCACCAATCGGACTGGTATCTGATGCCCGCCTGTTAAATAAGTTTGCTAATCTCACTCTGTATATAGTTCGTCATAAATATACACCAAAAAGTTATCTTAAGTTTATCGATCAGGTATATGCCAATGCTGAAATCACTAACCTTAACCTCGTTTTCAACGGACTTAAACCAAGAGGTGTTTTTGGAACTGGAAATGGAAAAGGATATGGTGCAGGATACGGATATGGTAGTGGCTATGGCTACGGATATGTGTCTGAAGATGCCTCTAAATTGTCACTAATTGACAGAATTAAACTCAAACTTAAGTTAAAAAAATAACACTTTACATTATCCAATTTTCATGAACAATCAGCCTACACCCAATCAGAAACGGATGAGCAAGGCCAAAGAATGGATGAAACTGTTTAGTGTTGCAGGTTCTGGTCAAACCATCGTAATGGCAGTTAGTTTTATTAGTGGCTTGCTGGTGGTGAATCTCTTGCCCAAAGATCAATACGCGCTTTATACAATGGCCAATACGATTCTTGGTACTATGGTAATTTTGGCGGATGGTGGAATTTCTAACGGTGTCATGGCGCTTAGTGGTCGCTATCACGACGATCCTAAGAAACTCGGTCAGGTAATCAATACGGGACTAGATCTCAGGAAAAAATTTGCCATTGGTAGTTTGGTAATTGCTGGACCAATTCTGGTCTTTATGCTCACCAAAAATGGTACAAGTGTCGCAATGTCTCTTTTGATCTTAGTGGCTGTTATACCAAGTTTCTTTACCTCATTATCTGGTAATCTGCTTGAAACCGTTGCTAAAGTCAAACAAGATATTCTGCCTCTGCAACGTGTCAAAGTAGAAGCTAATCTCGGTCGCCTGGTATTACTTAGTCTGTTTATTTTTGTTCTTCCATATGCCTACATAGCCTTATTGATATCAGGTGTGCCTCAGATGTATTCTAATTGGAAAATTAAAAGAAATGCCGAAAAGTATGTCGATTTTCAGGAAGAACCTCAAAAGGAACATAGAAATAGTATACTCAAAGTCGTTTACAGAATTCTTCCAGGTGCAGCCTATTTTAGTATTTCAGGAACCATTAATATTTATCTGATTTCTATATTTTCAAAGGATGGAAGTACTGCCATTGCTGATCTTGGGGCCTTAGACAGACTCTCAATGGTCTTAACTATTTTCTCTGGCTTATTTGTTACTCTTATTATGCCACGATATGTGAGATTGCCCGATGAAAGGGGAATTCTGCTAAATCGCTTTTTGCAAATTTTAGTCTATCTATTTGGTCTGAGTTTCTTTATTTGTGGTTTTGTATGGTTATTTGATAAATACCTGCTCATGTTGCTTGGCGATAATTTCAAAGGCCTAGAATACGCTCTGTTGCTAAATATTATTGGGAACTGTATCGGTATGATGGCTGGAAATGTCTATACCTTGTTTACCAATAGAGCCTGGAACTTGCACCCCTTGTTCTCAATCCCACTTAGTGCGGCTACCATCGTCGTTGGCGTTATGTTATTTCCTATAGGAACCCTGACAGGTGTTCTTTATCTCAATATATTTATTAGCTCTGTTAACCTCGTGGTGAATAGTGCTTACCTCATCTATAAAATTCACTCTAAAAAACGATAAATAGCAAATTCATGAAGAACTCTGTTTGTACACTTTTTGAAAAGAATTACCATTACGGTGCAGCTATTCTTACCAATTCTCTGGTAAGAAATGGATTTAAAGGCGACATATATGCTGGATACCGAGGTAATCTTCCTGAATGGACCAAGGTAGCTAAACCCAATACTAATCTTAACTGGCATGGTGCAACAACCATTAATGTTTCTGAAGATGTACAACTGCATTTTTTGCCAATGACTTCTGATGCACATTTCACCAATTACAAAGCGCATTTTATGCTTGAACTTTGGGATGGACCAGCAAAAGATGACGAAGCAATGTATTATTTTGATCCGGATATTGTGTTCATTGCAGAATGGCGCTATTTCCAGGAATGGGTGAAATGTGGTGTGGCTGTATGTGAGGATGTAAACTCTCCTGTATATCCCAATAATCCACGTAGAATAGGATGGAGGAATTACTTTGTGCCCCTGGGACATACAATGACAGTTAAAGAACCTATCTATTGTAATGCCGGATTTCTTGGTTTGCATAAAGATCATCGCAGTTTTGCTGAACTTTGGAAACGTATGATGGATGAATTAGCTCCTATGTTCGGGGGACTCAATCGCTCCAACGTGTCTGGTCTCTCTATTCCCGATGAAATGAAAGGAGATTTCTCTCCCTTCGGACAACCAGATCAGGATGTACTTAACGCGGTAATTGAAGCCTATGACAAAGAAATAAGTTTTGCCGGACAAGAAGGGATGTCTTTTAAACATGGAGCTGCTCTTATTCCTCATGCTCTTGGTAAAGTCAAACCATGGATACTTAAACCTATTAAACAAACTATTGCGGGTCTGCCGCCACGAACAGTCGATAAACTTTATTGGCAATATGCTGATGGTCCCATTAAACCTCATACTGATTTTGAAAGACGTAAAATGAATCTACTGATTAAATTAGCAGCTTTAATGGGTAGATTTTATCGCAGAAAATAAAACTTAAATATCTCTATTATGATACATGTAAACACAATATTGGAAATGCAAATGAAAAAAGTCAATGAATGGCACAGTGCAATGCAATTAACTGAAGATGCTATGCCCTGGAAATTTATTGAGGAGAATACTTACTGGAATTTTATGCTCTGGCACGAAGAAGATATAGCCAGAATTAAAGATATTGACCCACTAAGAATTGTTGAAGCCAAAAGAAACATAGATAAATATAATCAGCAAAGAAATAATTCGATGGAAAAAATCGATGAATGGGTACTAAATTACATCGAAACAAATACTATCCCTGCTGGTACTAAATTGCACTCCGAAACACCAGGAATGATGATTGACCGACTTTCTATTATGACACTTAAAAAATATCATATGCAAGAGGAAGTTGATCGCAAAGACGCTAGTATTGATCATGTTGAAAAATGCGCAGAAAGAGTCTTAGTGCTTAGCGAGCAAATTTCTGATTTGTCTAATGCTCTTCAACAGGTTCTGCACGATATTGAACATTCAGTGCTGAGTTTTAAAGTTTACAGACAATTTAAAATGTACAACGATCCAAGTCTAAACCCACAGTTGTACTCAAGAAATCAAACCATAGTGAATGAGTAAGACAAAACCTTTACATATCGATGCCTCAACAGGTGGAAGAGGAGATATCTGGATGAGACTCCTTGGCTTTTATGCAATCGCAGGGATTAAACCAGAACTGGATATTCATATTCTTGTTCCTGAATTCCTAAGACCGCTTGCTCGAGTTACCTATGGTGATCGTCTCACAATAGCTGATGCCAAAACGCCTCAAATGAAATACAGCTATTCTACTTTGGGGATCAAAGATTTGATTCCTGGCATTCTTAAAGGTGAGAAATATATTGAGCCTTTTCATAAAAATGTGATAGAAGATAAAAAGGATAAGCAATTCAAAGATTCTATTAATTTGGTGCTCTTTGATGTCCTCGATGCTCTGGGTATAGTACATGTCGCTCCCGCTAATATCAGTAAAACCTATCACGGTTATCTGGAAATCGCATCAATTAAATGGTTGAGACATGTTAGCTGGGAAGCCTTCTCTGTTCAGGTAAACAAAGATTTTCCACTGATTTATGATCGTTTGAATGGCGATATTCCGCTTTCTCCTGAACTTCAAATTCCTGAAGATGTTAAAGATCACGTTGTAGTTTTTCCTAATGGTACCAGCCGACAATTCGTACCTGTTGATTGGGCAAAAGCAAATTTGCCAAATGCTTATTACGCTTTTTTTCATAAAGACAGAGAAGTGCAGATTTTCACTGAAGCTGGTCTGAAAGTCATTCCTTATTACAAAGAACCTGGAGATATCATTGCTATCGCAAAACATGCTAAATGGAATGTTACCACCGATAGCTTTCCTTCTCATTTGCTGCAAACTGCCAATAAAAGATGCACAGTTTGTGTAACAGAAGTAAGTATGGGACGTGTCATTTCTCCAAGTTTTAAAGGCGTTGTCGTAGATAGCGAAGTGCCTTGCCATCCATGTGTTCACCTGACACGCAATGTGCCTTGTGCCGCCGGATACATGGAATGCCTGAACTGGAAAAATCAAAATTATACCAATAATATCCTTAAATCTATTGCTGAATAATTTGTATTAATGATTGATCAAACAAACAAAGCCTCGGGCTTACTTTTTATTTGTGGCTCTCTTCAGCCTGGCGCTGATGGTATAGGCGACTATACCCGCAGAATTGCTGGTGAGCTCAAGAAAAAAGGTTTTAAAGTTTCGATCATCGCATTTAATGACAAACAAACAGATATCATCCTCTCAGAATCTCAAAAGGTAGATAATACAGTAGTAGATGTTCTGAGATTGCCTTCTAAAACCAATGTGAAATATAAGCTGGAACTTGCCAGCGAATGGATTAAAATGCAAAACCCTGAATGGATCAGTATCCAATTTGTGCTTTATGCTTTTAATAACCGCGGACTTCCAATGTTTTTTAGTTCTGAAATTAAAAAACTTTGCGATGGAAGAAAGGTACACATCATGTTCCATGAACTTTGGCTGGGTGTAGAGAAACACCCGAGTCTGAAGGATAGAATTTATGGTGTGATTCAGAAATCAATTATTAAAACCATGGTTTCTAAACTTGTACCTGCCGTCGTACATTCTCATTCTTCTCTTTATTTAAAATTACTGCAATACAATAATATTAAAGCAAGAAAACTAAATATTATCAGTAATATACCTATTGTACACCAGCATTTTAGTCCTCGTACTTTAATGGCCGACGGAACTCTTAAGTTTTTGGTATTTGGCTATATATCGCCTAATGCACCTATCTCTGAATTTGCTAAAGAACTTAAAATGATGGCTCTGAGTAAAGGTGTTAAACCTGAATTTGTTTTTTCTGGTAGAAATGGAGGATCTTTAAATGAATGGACAAAAGTGTTGGATGACAATACTATTCCTTATAGCGTTAGGGGTGTTTTAAGTGTAGAAGAATTGTCAGATTTGATGAATGAAGTAGATATCGGTATCTCTACAACACCTTTTTTACTCTATGAAAAGAGTGGTTCTGTTGCAGCAATGTTTAAACATGGTATCCCTGTTATTAATGTTGCTCAAACAATAGAATGGGATGCTAAATTTATCGCCGACTTTAAAGCAGATCCTTCTATTGTTGAATATCTTCCCGGGATGATTAACGAATGGATGAATCATCTTGAAAAACCAGAGAGAAAATCAAATCTTAAAGATATCACAACTCAGTTTTGTAATGACCTCGGCATACATTCAGATGTTGGCAATACTATGAATCAGAAATGAGTAAAGCGAGAATTATATTGACCCACGCAATAGGAAATGCTAATGTCAGAGCTGCTCTGTCTGGATTTAAAAATGGAGGTAATCTTCAGGCATTTTATACTGCATTTGCCTGCTTCGAAAATGATTTGATCTTTCGACTAAGTGCTTCTGGTCCGCTTTCTGAATTCAGACGCCGCTCTTATGATAACCAGCTACAGTCTCTTACTTCTCAACATCCTTTCAGAGAACTTGGTAGAATGCTAGCGTCGAAATTGAAATTAAGCTCTTTAACAACTCACGAATCTGGTTATTTTTCTATAGATAAGGTGCTAAATGAACTGGATGTTTCGCTTGCTAATAAAATATTAAACAATAAATTCAAGGGGGCTAATGCAGTCTATGCCTACGAAGATGGTGCTTTAAAAGCATTTGAAGCGGCTAAGTCAAGGCAAATGCTCTGTTTGTATGACCTTCCAATAGGATACTGGCGTGCTGCCCGTGAACTAATGAAGGCTGAAATTGATTCACATCCTGAATGGGCTCCTACGATAACTGGTTTTAATGATTCTGAAAATAAATTGTTAAGAAAAGATGAAGAATTGCGACTCGCTGATGAAATATTTGTAGCTAGTAGCTTCACTAAGTCTACTTTGTCTTATTATCCTGGAGCCTTAAACAATATTCATGTCATCCCATACGGTTTTCCAGCAGTTTCTCAGGCGAAAAATTACGACTACTCTAAGTCCAGAAAACTCAAGGTGCTTTTTGTGGGTGGTTTATCTCAACGAAAAGGTATCTCATACTTATTCGAAGCTTGCCAGAATTTTAAACAATCTATAGAGCTGACTGTGGTTGGAAATACAACTGGGGTCGACTGTCCGGCTCTCGATCAGGCACTTCTCAATTGTAACTGGATACCTAGTTTGCCGCATTCCGAAATACTAAAACTGATGAAGTCGATGGATGTCCTTGTTTTTCCTTCTCTTTTCGAAGGTTTTGGTCTGGTTATTACTGAGGCTATGTCTCAGGGAACTCCTGTTATTACGACTGATAGAACCATCGGTCCGGATATAATTACCCATAATAAAAATGGCTGGATTGTCGAAGCTGGCTCGTCAGATGCTATCAAAGATTGTCTTCAAGCGATTATTGATCAGCCAGATCTCCTCAATGAGGTTGGAAACAATGCCTACCTATCTGCACTTGCTCGTCCGTGGTCGCACTACAGCAATGAACTTAATACTGCCGTTGAATCGGTTTTAAATATTAACACTTTTAATCTTGTCAGATAATATCTCCAATATATCGCCCAATCAACCAATAATTAGTCCGGTGAAACTCACCTGGTCTGATCCAACCTGGGTGCTAAAGCGTGCTATTTGGACTTATTTTTTTCTTTTGATTTTTGAAGGTGCTCTTAGGAAATGGTTTTTACCTGGTTTGGCAACGCCACTTCTCATTGTTAGAGATCCTGTCGCTTTATATGCCATCTATGTTGCCTATAAAAACAGAATGTTCCCGAATGTATTCTATATCAAAGTAGTTAATTATATTGCTTTGATTAGTGTTCTGGCAACCTTGGCGTTCGGCCACGGAAACCTGTTCGTAGCTCTGTATGGTGCTCGTCCGATGTGGTTACATTTCCCTCTCATGTACATCATGGGGCAGGTGTTTGTAAAAGAAGATGTTGAACAAATGGGAAGAGCAATTCTATGGCTGGCTCTGCCAATGGTGGTACTCATTGGTCTCCAGTTTTACTCTCCACAAAGTGCTTTGGTAAACAGAGGTGTCGGCGGAAGTATGGAAGGCGCTGGTTTCTCTGGTTCTGGCGAGTTCTACCGTCCACCAGGTACCTTTTCTTTTACGTCTGGTCTGGTTCAGTTCTTTACTCTGGTCGCGGTTTTTGTTTTTTATTTTTTTATCAAGAATGAACGAATAAGTAAATTCTTATTATATGCTTCTGCCATTGCCCTGCTTATCGCCATTCCTTTTTCAATCAGCCGATCTTTAATATTCAATGTCGTCATTGAAATAATGTTGCTGGTACTTGCCGTGACAAATAAGCCAAGTTATTTTAAGAAAATTTTACTGATTGCTGCTTTAGCACTTCCAGCTTTGTTGATATTAAATGAAACCAGTTTCTTTCAAACGGCAACTGGTGCAATGACTGATCGATATGAGTCTGCTAATGAAGGCGAGGGCGGACTTGAAAACGTGTTTGTAGAGCGTTTCCTTGGTGGTATGCTGCGTGCCTTAGAGGAATCTACTAAGTATCCTTTCTTTGGTCAGGGTATCGGGTTAGGGACTAACGTTGGTGCCCAAATGTTATACGGTAGCGTGAATGGTTTTACTATTGCTGAAGAAGAATGGGGAAGGCTTATCGGCGAAATGGGGCCATTGCTTGGAATTATAATGATTCTTATCCGCTCTGGCTTTGCATTTAATATGGCTTTCAACTCTTTCAGATATATGAGAAAAGAGAATTTCTTGCCATGGATGCTGATTGGTGTAGGTTTTCTTACCTTTTTACAGGGACAATGGGCGCCGCCAACTTCTGTCGGATTTAGTACTATCATGGGAGGTATGATGCTGGCTGGTTTTAAAGAAAAAGAGGAGGAACCAATTGTCTGATAAAAAATTACATATCGTCCTGATAGGAAATTATCGCAAAGACCATCAGCGTAGCATGATCCTCTTCCTGCAAATGCTGAAAGATGGCTATACCGCAAATGGTCATAATGTTGAAGTTTGGTTGCCGACTACTTTTTTCGGAGTCTTGTCTGGTAATACTCTCTCGGGCATAGGCAAGTGGCTGGCATATTTAGACAAATATATTTTGTTCCCTTTGGTATTGAAATGGCGCTGCATCAAGCCTCAATATGCACAATCACGTTTTCATATATGCGACCATTCGAATGCGGTTTATGTGCCCTATTTGCCATACAACAGAACATTGGTTACATGCCATGATGTGCTCGCTATAAAAGGCGCCTTCGGCGATAAATCTGTCTTTTGCGATGCCTCTCGGGCTGGAAAAGTTTTGCAGAATTGGATACTTAAAAGCCTGCTCAAGGCTGGTAAAATCGCTACAGTATCTCAAACAACGCTTATTCATTTAAACGAATTGGCGCAAAACAATAAAAAACCTGACGCCAAATGGCAGGTAGTGCTTAATGCGTTTAACGAACCATTCGGTGAATTGCCTAAAGAGATATCTGATGATGTTTTGAAACAAGCGGGACTGAATTTGACGGATGGTTTTATGCTGCATGTGGGCTCTGGTCTACCACGGAAAAACCGTAAAATGCTCTTGAAAATGCTGAATCTGCTCAGGAACGATTGGCGTGGTTCTGTGGTATTTGCAGGTCAGGCAATCGATCCCGAACTGCAATCACTTATCCAATACTACCAATTAGAGGATAGGGTAGTGAGTGTGGTAAATCCTGATTTTAATTTATTACAGACTTTATATAGCGCTTGTGATGCATTTGTGTTCCCTTCTTACTCAGAAGGGTTTGGATGGCCTGTGATTGAAGCTCAAGCTTGTGGAGCCTGTGTTTTGGCATCGGATTTTCCGGCGATTTGCGAAGTGGGTGGAGAGGCCGCTCTGTATGCTCAAGCTGATGATGCCCACAAATTTGCAGATAACTTTAGAGAAGTACTAAAACCCCAAGTACAACAACAACTTAATAGCAAGGCCCAACAAAATATCCTTCGCTTTGATAAACAAAACATGATAGAAAACTATATCAAATTGATTCAAGAATAACATGAAAAAACTACTAAAAGCAATAATAGTGATTATGCCCTGGCCACTCAAACGGTGGATGCTTTGTAAGTTCTTTGGCTATAAGATTCATCCATCCGCACATATTGGACTGGCATGGGTTTATCCAGGGCACCTTGATATGGATGAGAAAAGTAAAATTCATCATTTTACAGTGGTCATTCATCTGGACCTGGTAAAGATTGGGTACGACTCCAGTATTGGTCGAAGTAACTGGGTAACTGGAATGTCTACTAAAAATGATTCTGAATATTTTAAAGGTCAAGGCGACAGAAAAGCTGAACTCATTATGGGTAAATTTTCACATTTTACAAAAGGGCACCATGTAGATTGTACTAACTCAATAATTGTTGGTGATTTTGTCACCATTGCCGGATATCAATCTCAGTTTCTTACCCATTCAATTAATATTTATAAAAACATTCAGGATAGTGCTCCAATTTTTATTGGGGATTATACCTTTGTAGGTACTAATGTAGTTGTATTAGGTGGTTCAAAGTTACCAGCCTATTCTGTGCTCGGTGCCAAGTCCCTTCTTAATAAAGCTTATACCGAAGAATGGAAGCTCTATGCTGGTGTGCCGGCAAAACCAGTGTCAGATATTAGTAAAGATGCCAAATATTTTTATAGAAAGGACGGATTCGTCTATTAATCCAAATTTATTATGTGTGGAATAGCAGGAATTATAGGAATTAACAATAATCAATCGCAAATTGATGCGATGTGCAGTGCCATGAAACACCGTGGTCCTGATGCCACTGGCACTTTTGTGGAAAATAATGTTGCTTTAGGGCATGTCAGACTTTCAATTATAGATCTTACTGAAGGCGCTAACCAGCCTTTTATTGATAATAGTGGCAGATATGTAATCGTCTTTAATGGCGAAATTTATAATTATCAGGAGGTGAAAACTAAACTGAGTTATAATTGGAAAACTGAATCCGATACGGAAGTCATCCTTGCGGCTTTTATTCAATGGGGAAAGGAATGTCTTGCACACCTCAATGGAATGTTTGCCTTTGCAATATGGGACAGGGAAAACCAAACGCTTTTCATGGCCAGAGACAGAGTGGGTATTAAACCATTTTACTACTCTTTAAATGAGGGTGTTCTGGTGTTTGGTTCTGAAATAAGAAGTATTCTGGCAACAAATTTAGTTGATAGGAAAATTGATAAAAAAGGACTTTATGAATTCTTTAATCGTATCGCTGTAAGAACACCAGGTACAATTATTGAAAATATCTTCCAACTTCTTCCTGGTCACTATGCAAGTTTCGAAAATGGTCAATGGAAAACTGAATCATACTGGAAATTACTAAGAGAAATACACCCTGTTTATATTCCTGAAAGTTTTGAAGCCGCAAAAATCAGAACCTTTGAACTGTTTGAACAGTCTATCAGACGTCGTTTAGTCGCCGATGTAAAAGTTGGTGCTTTTCTTTCTGGTGGTATAGATTCATCTGCTGTAGTAGCCACTATGGCTAAAAATAGTCCTTTTCCCGTCGAGACTTTTTCTATCATTTTCGATGAAAAAGAATTTGATGAATCGGAATATGCCAGAATGATTGCAGAAATGTATCAGACAAATCATACTGAAATTAAGTTGAAACCTGAAATGTTGATGGATGAACTACCTGGCTTTTTTAAACATATGGATAGTCCAACCGTCGATGGAATCAATACCTACCTGGTGTCTAAACTGGTGAAACAAACTGGTATTAAGGTGGTGCTGACTGGTCTTGGTGGCGATGAGTTATTTGCTGGTTACAAAAACTTTATTCGCTGGAAACAATTCAAGTCCAAACAATGGCTATACCAAAATTTCTTGTCTAGGCTGGCGGTCAAATTCATTAGATTGTTTTATGATAATAGAGCTTTATCGAAAATACACGATCTTCAAAAAAATAGAAAAATTGATTTCTCTGATTTCTATAATAATAGCAGAAGCATATTTCTTAAAGATCAACTTTCCGAACTTTTGGATACACCTGCCGGTATGAATGCTCCTCATTGGGTCGATTTAAAAAGTAATACAATCAATACGCTTCCACAACTTAGTCAGTATTCAATTGGTGAAATGTCAAACTATACTCTGGATGTGCTTATCAAAGATACAGATCAGATGAGTATGGCATGGGCTCTGGAGGTTCGCGAACCTTTCTTTGATTACGAATTGGTTGAATATGTTTTGGGAATTCCAGATAAGTTTAAATACGATGAAAAGACTCCCAAAAATCTCTTAGTTAAGTCTGTTGGAAAACTAATTCCTTCTGATATCGTATACAGACCTAAAAAAGGATTCTCGTTTCCATGGGATTATTGGTTACGCAATGAACTAAAATCGTATTGTAGCGATGCAATAAGTGATTTGAATAAAAGAGGTCTGTTTAAAAAAGATAGCGTCTTAAGTTATTGGAATAAGTTTCTTGAAAATGATAAAACTATTACATGGTCTCATATCTGGTCGTTTGTAGTTCTCGAAAACTGGATGAAAGAAAATAATATAAGTGTATAATAAACGACTATGAAAATACTGCGTGTCATAAATAGCATGAATCCAGAGAACGGTGGACCCTGTCAGGGGATTCGCAATTCAATACCACAGATAGATCTGATGGGGCATGTTTCTGAAGTGGTGTGTCTCGACGATTCAACTGATCCGTGGATTGGGAAAGATGTCTTTAATGTATATGCAGTGGGTAGGGCTTCCGGACCATGGGCTTACAATAAGAACCTATTGGCATGGCTAATGGAAAATCTTGGAAATTATGATGCAGTAATTGTTCATGGTTTATGGCAATACCATAGTTATGCGGTTATTAAAGCGGTAAGAAGTTTCAGGAAATCAGGCAAGCTAAGTCCAAGGGTTTATGTGATGCCTCATGGTATGCTAGATCCGTATTTTCAAAAGGCTGAGGGAAGGAAACTTAAAGCCATTAGAAATAGTGTGTTCTGGCACTTAATAGAATCAAATGTGATCAATTCTGCTGATGGTATTTTATTTACTTGTCAGGAAGAACTTGATCTGGCATCACAAACATTCAGTAATTACCATCCCAGAGCAGTATTTAATGTGGGTTATGGCATATTACCACCTCCAAATAACAATAAAGTCAATATAAAGGCATTTTATGATCTTTGTCAGGATGCACAGGGTAAACCTTTTATATTGTTCCTGAGCCGTGTTCATGAAAAAAAAGGAGTAGACATATTGTTAAACGCATTTGATAAAGTTTATAAATCGCAATCGGATGCTCCAATGCTCATCATTGCGGGACCGGGGATGGCGACTGAATATGGAAAATCTTTACAAAATATAGTCGCGCAATCTGATTTCCTTAATTCAAATGTGCGTTTCGTGGGAATGATTCAAGGTGATATAAAATGGAGCGCGTTTTACAATTGTGAAGTGTTTATTTTGCCAAGTCATCAGGAGAATTTCGGCATTGCAGTAGCTGAAGCTATGGCGTGTTCAAAGCCAGTTTTAATCAGCGATAAAGTAAATATCTGGCAAGAGATCAAAAATGGTGGTGGTGGCTACGTTGAAAATGATACAGAACAAGGAACAGAAAACATGCTTCGCCAATGGTTAAATACCAATTCAAACGAAAGGGAAATGATGGCAAAGCATGCTTTAGATACCTATAAACAATTTTTTACAGTTGAACAGGCTGCCAATAATTTATTAAAAGTATTACAAGCTAAAACAGAAAATGCATAATCAGAACACTCATACCGGACCTTCTTTTTCTCTAAGTAATAGACTTGCCAGAGTGGCATGGGGTATTGTTAATATTCTTTTTTTCAGATATACGCCAAAACCAATGCATGCTTGGAGGTCTTTTGTACTCCGTTGTTTCGGTGCTAAAGTTGGAAAAGGTGTACATGTTTATCCAAAAGTGAACATCTGGGCACCATGGAATTTGGTCTTAATGGATGGTTGTGGCATTGCAAATGGTGCTACCTTATATTCTCAGGATATTATTACAATTGGTAAACTGGCAGTAATATCTCAAGGTGCTCATATTTGCGCCGGAACTCACGATTATAACACTGAAGGATTCATATTAATAACTAAACCAATTACAATCGGCGATAGAGCCTGGGTAGCGACAGAAGCTTTTATTCACCCAGGAGTTAAAATTGGAGAGGGCTGTGTCATCGGAGCCCGATCTGTTGTCGGAAAACATATGCCAGAATGGATGGTTTGTTCCGGAAATCCATGTGCTCCACTTAAACCTAGAACTAAATTTATCTGATGCTGGATCTGACTATCGCCATACCCGCTCTTAATGAAGAGAAAAATTTACCTGGTTGCCTGAGGGCAATTGGAAAGGATCTTGCTACTAAAATTGTGGTCATAGATTCTGGAAGTACAGATGCGACTCAATCTATTTGTAATGATTTTGGAGTTGAATTTATCCAGTTTAAATGGGATGGTAAATTTCCTAAAAAAAGAAACTGGTACCTAAGAAACCATACACCCCAAACCCAATGGGTGTTATTTCTGGATGCTGATGAATATCTAACCGATGAATTTAAACGGGATTTAATTGCTGCTTTGTCTCAGTCTTCAGATTTTGAGGCATTTTGGTTGAGTTATACCATATATTTTATGGGTAAGAAATTAAAAGGTGGATACCCTCTTAATAAACTGGCATTGTTTAAGGTTGGCGCTGGTGAATATGAAAAAATTGATGAAAATCAATGGAGTAAACTCGATATGGAAATCCATGAACATCCTATTATTAAGGGAAAAATCGGTACTATTAAAAGTAAAATTGATCACCAGGATTTTAGAGGTGCGACACATTACGTTAATAAACATACTGAATACGCTTCGTGGGAAGTGAATAGATATCTAAAAGCTATTAATGATGAAGGAGTGGCCAGACAGTGGACCTGGAAACAAAAAATTAAATACAGATTGTTAAAATCTGTTCTAATTGGTCCGGTTTTCTTTTTCGGAAGTTATATTTTACTTGGTGGATTCAGAGATGGTCGCGCTGGCTTTGCCTTTGCTATTATGAAAATGAGTTATTACAATCTTATTTATTGTAAATTACAGGAAGAACTGAAAAAATAATGGAGAAAAAACTGAACATATTGGTCTATTCTTCTGTGTTCTACCCCGGAATTGGTGGAATAGAAAATCATACGCTTTTTCTGGTTAAAGAATTTGTCAAACAAGGTCATGCTGTTAAGGTTGTTACTGAACAGGTTCAGGATCCCAATCGCTCTCTTGAAGATATTGAAGTGATTCATGCTTCTGGTGTATTGAAACAATTAAAAGCCTTCTTATGGTCAGATCTGGTATACATGCCCAATATCACTCTGAAAGGTATCTGGTTGTTTGCCTTTAATCCATTTAAGAAATGGGTGATTTCTCACAATGATTTTCACTTAATGTATAGCAATGACTGGAAAACAAAACTTAAAAATTATCTCATAAGCAAAGCGACTGCTAATATTTCAGTTAGTAAAAGTGTCGCTAAATTTCTTAAAGTACCTTCCAAGGTAATTTATAATTGCTACGATAACGATGTTTTTAAATTGTATCCGGAAGAAAAACGAATTTTTGATTTTGTCTTTGTTGGTCGACTCGTATCCCAGAAAGGTTGTGAATTACTTATAGACGCTTGTAGCGAACTCGAACAACCCTATACACTCAATATTGTAGGAGATGGATTTGAATATGACAAATTACAGCAAAAAGTTAAAAATTTAAATCTCGAATCTCAAATAAAATTCCTTGGATTTAAAAAGGGAGAGGAACTTGCAAGATGCCTCAATCAGCATAAAATAATGATAGTACCATCTCTGGATGTAGAGGGGTTTGGAATTGTTGCGCTGGAAGGTTTGGCTTGCGGATGCCAGATGGTAGTTTCTGATGCAGGCGGACTCCCTGAAGCAGTGGGAGAGTTTGCACAGGTATTCCCAATGAAAGATAAACACACACTAAAATTATATTTAAACAATGCTATGTCACACAACACAACCAATCAAGATTCTGATGCTTTAAATCGGTTTCTTGTTAATCATTCAAAATCATCAGTCGCAAAAGACTATTTAACTGTATTCAATCAAATAATTTTAAATTAATCTCTATTATGCTCGCTTTAAAAGATTTAAAAGACTTTAATCTCCCGAATAAAACACTTTGTTTAACCTATGATGATGGTCCTGGACCATACACGCTTGAAATTGCACGATTCCTTCATCAATATAACATAAGAGCCACTTTTTTTGTTGTAGGTAAATTTGCGGTCGAACATGCTGATGTATTGGATGAGCTAAGTGCTTTGGGACATATAATCGGAAATCACACGTATGAACATCCTGATATGCCTTATTTCGTCTCTATTAATGGCAATGTGCAAGATCAAATTATCAGAACTAATACAATCATTCAGAAATACAATGAAGGAAAACTGACTTATTTCAGAGCTCCTTATGGTAAATGGTCGCCAGAAGTGGCACATGAATTAAACTCGAATTTAAGATCATCTTACAGGTTTGTTGGGCCGGTTTACTGGGATATTGAAGGCATCGACTGTTATTATTGGAAACTGGGACGGACAGTTGATGACGCTGTGAATATTTATCTCGAAAAAATTTATTTGTACAATAAAGGAGTCGTAGTTATGCATGATCAGATTGCTGATATGGATACCGTAAAAGCAGTCAATAAAACATTGGAACTAACCAAGAAGTTGATCCCTGTTTTGATAGAACAAGGTTATTCGTTTATCGGTCTCGATGAGATTAATGATCCTCAGCTCGTTTCGGCCAATGAAGATGTTTTTGCTTTGCAAGCTCCTAATGGTAATTTTCTTCAATACGAAGATAAAGAAGATGGTGTATTAAAATGGACTGACAAAGGCATACAGGCATCCAATATTACTTTTACAATAGAACATGTAGCTGATGGTAAAGTGAGGTTGAAAACCCGTTCAGGGAATTACCTGACAGTAAATGCAGATATTGATGCAGTAATTAAGTTGTCTGGTAAGGAGAGTGTACAGTCTTTATTTGATGATATTCCTGTTGATGGCAGTAATATGCAATTCAGAACTTATAATGGCAATTACTGGGGCTCCAATTGCAAAGCCAATAGTGTTTTGAAAGCAGATGCGGCATTTATGCATCAAGCCATTACATTGAGATATTTTCCTGTTAAAATGGCTTATAATAAACCAACCACTTTTAAAGAGCAAATTCAGTTATTTAAAAAGCGCTTCAAATTCATTAAATCTAAAGTTTTACAATCTTAATAAACAATAAAAAAGCCCCTTTTCAGGGGCTTTTTTATATAAGCGTTGTTGATTTTAAACGGCGTTCTTGTCTCCTACAAACATGTTGCGTATGGTAAAGTAGATGATTTTTAACTCCAGCAGAAACGACCAGTTTTCTATATACCAGATATCGTATTCTATACGTTTAGCCATTTTTTCTACATTCTTAGTTTCGCCTCTTAAACCATTTGTTTGTGCCCAACCAGTAATGCCTGGTCTGGCAAAGTGACGCACTAAGTAATTGTCAATTAATTCAGAATATTCGTTGGTGTGTTTAACCATGTGTGGACGCGGACCAACAACTGACATGTTGCCAATTAATACATTGAAGAATTGTGGCATTTCGTCGAGATTGGTTTTTCTCAGAATTCGTCCGATAGTTGTTACACGGTTGTCATTAGCTGATGCTTGTTTAGAATCAGATTCACTATTCATGCGCATGGTTCTGAACTTCCAGCAATAAAATTCTTTATTGCCTTCTCCTGTTCTTTTTTGCTTGAAGAAAATCGGACCTTTAGAGCTAAGTTTAACAAGGACCATTAAAATTGGGAATAACCAAGGGAAAATGAAAACAATAACCAGTAAAGAAAAGAAAATATCAAAAAAGCGTTTCTTCAAACGGTTAAGTGGGATTTCTAAAGGCTCTTCTCGAAGTGAAACAACAGGAACATTGCCATAAAAATCTATGGAAACACTGTTTGTCTCTTTGAATAGTTTGTAATCTGGAATGAACTTAATACGGATAAGGTTTCTTTCACAGAAAGTAATAAGTTGTCTTATTTCAACTGATGAAAAATCACGTAATGCAACATACACTTCATGAACATTGTGCGTCATGCTGTATTCAAAAACATTTTTAATTGGCCCCAGATAATTAGTCTTGATATTTGAATTGCTCTTAGTATCGTCAAAGTATCCAAGAATTTTATAGCCCTGAGATAAATCGGCAGTCAGTGCATTGTAAATTTCAATTCCAATGTCTTCTGATCCAACAATTACAGCGTTTCTGAAATTATTACCAGATTTTCTAAGTTTACGTAGAAATTGAATGGTAACAATTCTATAAATAAGAGTCAGGATAATAAAGTTAAGGAAAAATGTTACAAATCCCATTCTATTTAAATTGTGGAAATAGAATAATTCTGAGAAAGTAACCAAAGAGAGGAACAGATAAAGAATAAGTCTAAGAGTTTTACTTAAAGATTTTTCTATAGCGTCTGTTCTGTTAAATGTGAATTCGTTAAAATGATAAACGAGATACAGCCAGAAAATATTCGTTATAAAAATAAAAATCTGTGAATCTCTGGTAAAGAAGACATCATAATGATCGTATCGGATCATGAATGATACCAAATAGGAGAGGTTAAGGAAGAGAAGGTCTCCTAAAATCAGGATAAGTTTAATATACCTGATGTAGTTGTTAAAGTTAATGCTTCTAAATTGTTCTTTCATCGCTTGTGTAAATAGTGGTTGTGTTTGTTGTTTTGTTTTTAGTGTGTTTTTCTGCTTTCTATATTTTCTTAATTCAGTGTCGTTTCGGTTTAATGGTTATAATCCCTCTCAATTCGGGTTCTTAACCCAAAATGATTAAATCATCATCCATGTAAATTGTTTTTATCCTTCCATTGTTTTATTCCTACTGTTTGACTTGTCAATCTTGATTACAGCCTGGAAGGCAGACACGAATAATGCATGCTTTTTAAGTCAGCATTACTCCATGGGATTGACAATGAGTAAGAGGTGTTTTCATGTAAGGAAAGATTTGGCTTCGAATAAGCCCCGTTGATAGTTGATTGTTTAGCAGAATATTCAAACAAATACGAGCTTCCAACCCTTTTAGCGTAGGTCAGACCAGCAGGTATTGCAGTAAAGGCAGTAGATTGTGTTTTCAAAGCTACCTTATTAGTTGCACCGTTTAGCTTGTTGTGTGTCATTGAGTGTTGCAGCTTAGCGATTGTTTTGTTTTTAGTTCCGAAATTATAAGTATTTTTACTTAATAGTACTTTATACTTACTTTTTCAATGGCAATATTAGGAGCATTTTTTGGTATTTGCAAGACAATAAATATTAAAAAAAAGATGTGAAATTGTAAATGTTTTGTAAAAGCTTATATTTTAATCAATTAAACTTTGGTTAGAGTTAAATTTATTCAATTAACTTAATATCCACATCATTTTTAAAAAAGAATTATTTTGCCCTAAGTGATT
>JACCDH010342030.1_pt1 | contig 25703 bp, 22 predicted proteins | sample 7442481 | NCBI WGS metagenome assembly JACCDH01 (sample SAMN15323433, study PRJNA562643) | freshwater metagenome | isolation source: river surface water | place: USA:Blue River Watershed | collected 2017-08-15 | reverse complement strand
GTATTTTCTATACTTTGGAATAAAAACTTTTCTTCTTTATCCAATTGATCCGACTGGTGTTGGTGCATGGCATAAATGCTTTGCATGACTTTGATTCGGATATGTCTTCTATTTAACATACTAATTAAGAACTTTATAAAATTAAGAGAGCGAAAGAAGTTTCCCTTTCGCTCTGCAAAAATACAATATTATTTAAAAACTTTTACTTGCGTAATTCATTTTTTCGATCGTCAATTCGTTTTTGTGCCATAGACATCGCCGCTTGGTGCGTTGTGATATTATGTTGCTCCGCAAACTTGAAAATTTCCATCGATGTGTTGTAGATGTTTTCGGTTTTCTCCATTACTTGCGCACGGGTCAAATTAGCCAACTCCGAATACACATTGATGACTCCACCGGCATTAATTAAGAAATCGGGCGCATATAAGATCCCTTTTTCTTTAAGCATCGCCCCATGAACTACTTCATTTGCCAATTGGTTATTAGCAGCACCCGCAATTACTTTGGCTTGAATTTTATGAATGGTATCGTCATTAATTGTAGCTCCCAAAGCACACGGTGCATATATATCTACCTCAGCGCTGTATAAATCGGCACCTGTGAAAATTTTTGCGCCATATTTTGAACCAACTTGGTTCAAACGCTCTTCGTTAATATCGGCTATGGTTACCAATGCCCCACTTTCCGTTAAATGTTGTACTAATACTTCACCAACATGTCCAATACCTTGCACCAATACTTTTTTTCCTTCTAAGTTATCCGAACCAAAACGGTATTTTGTAGCGGCTTTTAAGCCCATAAAAACACCATAAGCCGTAATAGGAGATGGATTTCCAGACCCTCCTTTTTCTTCCGAAATTCCGGTTACATAAGGCGTTACTTCACGAACAGTATCCATGTCTTTGGTTTCCATACCCACATCTTCTGCCGTAATATATTTTCCAGATAATGAATGAACATATTCGCCAAATTTTCGCATCAATTCTGGTGTCTTTTGTGATTTAGCATCGCCAATAATAACGGCCTTACCACCACCTAAGTTTAAACCTGAAATTGAAGATTTAAAGGACATTCCACGCGACAAACGCAACACATCATTAAGCGCTTCCCATTCATTAGCATAATTCCACATGCGTGTTCCACCCAAAGCTGGGCCTAAAACTGTATTATGAATTCCAATTATTGCTTTTAATCCTGTATCTTTGTCGTTACAAAATACAACTTGTTCGTGACCATCAAAAGAGATTTGACCAAAAACAGGGTCAACTTTATGAAGCTCATTTGCTTTAACTAAATCTGCTGTCATGCCTTGTGTTTTAAATTGAAAAGTATTCAAAATTTGATTACAATATTACGAATAATTTTAAATTGAATTAAAATTTTATCCGTATTTTAATAATTTAGCAATAAAATGTTATAAAACTGGATAATACCTCATTACCAATACAATAACAAATTATTGAAATTGATACGAAAATAATACCACAATACAGTATACAATGAAAGAATTACAATATTTAAACAAATATTTTATCAAATATAAATATCGCTTCCTTTTGGGGTTGTTGATTACTATAGTGGCCCAAATTTTTTCATTATTCACTCCGGAACTGATTGGTAATTCCATCAAGGTCATTGAAGACTATGTAAAATCGGCACACAAAGACGTGGGTGCCCTTCAATATGAATTGCTTAAAAACATTCTTTACATATTAGCAACCACTATCATTGCCGGTTTTTTTACGTTCTTAATGCGTCAAACCCTAATCGTAATGTCGCGTTATGTAGAATTTGATCTTAAAAATGAAATATTCAACCACTATCAAAATTTATCACAACATTTCTACAAAAGAAACCGCACAGGTGATTTAATGAATCGGATCAGTGAAGATGTGGGTAAAGTTAGAATGTATGTAGGCCCGGCTGTAATGTATTCGTTAAATACCATCATGCGCTTTACCATCGTAGTCATTTACATGTATAACATTTCTCCCAAGCTAACATTGTATTCGCTACTGCCCTTGCCGCTACTTTCGTACAGTATTTTTAAAATTAGTTCCGAAATTCACAAACGAAGCGGTGCTTTTCAGAAAAATTTATCCAATTTATTTACCTTCACACAAGAAATTTTTTCTGGTATTCGCGTCATTAAAGCCTATGCCATCGAAGATAAAAAGCAAAACGATTTTTTAAACCTTACACAAGAAAGCAATCGCAAAGCGATGGACCTAGCCAAAGTTAATTCGCTTTTTGGTCCGTTGATGATTTTACTCATTGGTTTGAGCAACCTCGTGGTGGTTTATGTGGGCGGTTCGATGTATATTGACAACGATCCCGAAATTAAAAGCATTGGTGTCATTGCCCAATTTATTCTGTATATTAATATGCTTACATGGCCCGTGGCATCTTTGGGTTGGGTATCGTCTTTAGTACAAGAAGCGGAAGCCTCTCAAAAACGAATCAATGAGTTTTTAAAAGAAGCCCCCGAAATCACCAATCCGACGCTAACACCAACAAAAATTAATGGTACTATAGTTTTTGAAAATGTAAGTTTTGAATACGAAGACACCCATATCAAAGCCTTGTCGGATATTTCATTTACTCTTGAAAAAGGAAAAACATTGGCAATTTTAGGAAAAACAGGTTCGGGTAAATCGACGATACTATCGTTAATCAGCAGGCTTTATGATGCCAATGGAGGACAAATCACCATTGATGGCCAACCGATTACTACTGTAAATTTATATGATTTGCGCAATCAAATAAGTGTGGTACCGCAAGATGCGTTCTTGTTTTCAGACAGCATCAAAAACAACATCAAATTTGGTAACGAGCAAGCAACGGATGAAGAAGTTATAGCTGCAGCCAAAAAAGCGGTGGTTCATGATAACATTATGTTGTTCAACGACACGTATGAGACGGTTTTAGGCGAGCGTGGCATTACCCTTTCGGGTGGTCAAAAACAGCGTGTATCCATTGCACGAGCACTGATTAAAAACGCCCCCATATTGCTTTTAGACGATTGTTTGAGTGCGGTGGATACAGAAACCGAAGAAACCATCCTTCATAATCTCCTTGACTATTGCAAAGACAAAACCACGCTTATCGTTAGTCACCGAGTATCGTCGGCAAAAAATGCCGATGAAATCCTAATTTTAGAAGACGGTAAAATCATAGAAAAAGGGACTCACAATCAATTGATCGCCTTGAATGGGTATTACAAAAAATTGTATGTGAAACAACTTTCAGAAAAAGAAATTAACTAAACTATTGTTTTATCCGATTTTTTTTTAGATTTTTGATTCGCTATAATTAATTAACTTGAAAGTAGGATTATGAGAGAAAATGAAATGATAGAAAAAGAAGATATTTTTTCTAAAGTATTGCGTGCAGGAAGAAGAACATATTTCTTTGATGTAAGAGCAACCAAAGCAGACGATTACTACATTACCATTACAGAAAGCAAAAAATTCACCGAAGAAGACGGTTCTTTTCATTTCAAAAAACACAAAATATACCTGTATAAAGAAGACTTTGCCGCGTTTAGAGAAATATTAGACGAAATGGTAGATTTTGTTTTGGATCAAAAAGGAGAAGAAGTTATTTCAGAAAGACATCAAAAAGATTTCAAACGAGAAAACTATACCGAAACTTCAGACGAAGTAAAATCGGCCGAAAGTTTTACCAATATTGATTTTGACGATATTTAATTATAAATCCCGCTAAAGCGGGATTTTTTTATATTATAAACTTATTGCTTTATGCCGATGGGCTATTTAATATGTGGGGTTACCACCTTTACTAAATCTGGCGCCGATAGCACCCCCGATTGCCGCCACAACATTTTACCCTCTTGAAACAACATCAAGGTAGGCACACCCCGCACCATAAAATGACTGGCTAATTCTTGATGTTGGTCTACATTTACTTTAATTATTTTTACGACCTCTTTTAGTGATGCTTTTACCTCTTGCAATATGGGCGACATCATTTTACAGGGTCCGCACCAATCGGCATAAAAGTCAACCAATACCAAATCATTTGAGTGAATTATTTCATTAAATTTTATGTTCATCGTCGTTGTTTTTAGTACCCCAAAAATACAACACAAAATGGCACTGATCTGTAATATTTGTTACAGATGATAAATGTCATTTTTTTGCAAGCAACAGAAGGCTAATTTCGTAATCCGAATAACTGAATTACCTATGCCACGCTCTTTACTTCAAAAATATAACATTCCAGGACCTCGCTATACGAGTTATCCAACAGTGCCCTATTGGCAAGAAGCACTATTTCATGAAGACGCTTGGAAAGCCAGTGTGATTCGTTCGTTTAACGAATCCAATGCAACGGAAGGCATCAGTCTTTATATCCACCTCCCCTTTTGTGAAAGTTTGTGTACGTTTTGTGGTTGTCACAAACGCATTACAAAACGACATGAAGTAGAGCATCCTTATATTCAAGCTGTATTAAAAGAGTGGAACGGCTATTGTGATTTATTTACGACCACACCCATCATCAAAGAAATCCATTTGGGTGGCGGTACGCCCACCTTTTTCTCACCCGAAAATTTAGAAATGCTACTCCATGGTATTTTTGAACGGGCAACTCGTGCCGAAAATTATGAGTTTAGTTTTGAAGGCCATCCCAACAATACGAGCAAACAACATTTACAAACTTTATATGATTTGGGTTTTAGACGGGTAAGTTTTGGGGTTCAAGACTATGCCAAAAATGTTCAGGAAGCCATACATCGCATCCAACCTTTTCATAACGTTGCAAAAGTTACCTATTGGGCAAAAGAAATTGGATACACTTCAATTGGTCATGATTTAATTTTTGGTTTACCGTTTCAAACCTTAGCCAATGTTGTAGATACGATCGATAAAACCAATTCCTTACAACCCGACCGTTTGGCTTTTTACAGTTATGCGCACGTGCCTTGGATCAAAGGAAATGGTCAGCGGGGTTTTCATGATAACGATTTACCTAGAGATCATGAAAAACGACAACTCTATGAAGAAGGCAAACAATTATTAGCAGAAAAGGGATATTATGAAATTGGTATGGATCATTTTGCACTACAAAATGACGCCTTATTTGTTTCAGCACAAGAAGGAAAACTGCATCGAAATTTTATGGGATATACGGCTTCTAAAACCCAACTCATGATCGGTTTGGGCGTATCTTCCATTAGTGATAGTTGGTATGCTTTTGCACAAAATGAAAAGTCATTGGAAGATTACTATGCGCGTTTGAAAGTAAATCCACTTCCCGTTTATCGCGGACACCTGCTCACTAATGAAGACATCACCATTAGAAAACACATATTAAACTTAATGTGCCAATTTAAAACATCCTGGAAAGATCCAAGTTTGCAATTTTCAGAATTACCAATTGTACTCGAACATTTACAGGAATTGGAACAAGACGGTTTACTACTGCGTGATGAAAACACAATTACCGTTACCGAAAAAGGAAAACCTTTTGTACGTAACATTTGTATGGCTTTTGATTTGCATTTGATCCGAAAAGCTCCCGAAACCAAGCTCTTCTCCATGACCATTTAATTATTCATACCGAATATAAGCCGGTTTCCCCAATTGAAAGTCGGTAATGGTTAAATCGGTATTTTCAAACGAATTGGTTTTTAACAAATTATCCCCCTCAAATGGAATGGAAGGGTAATATGAAAACGAAATTTGAAAACTATTGAACACTAAATAATCGTTATTAATTTGAACACCTACACTGAATTTTGAATACACCCTACTATCAAAAAGTGCTTTATTATTGGCCAAAGAACCCATAGAAATATTGATATACGGACTAAAACGAAAACCATTCCAAAGGCCCGGCATATAGGTTTGAGTTTGTAATGAAACCAACCATTTTTGGGTTCCTGTTAAGCGATTATTAAAACCTTCAATACCATAATAATTGTTTAAGGTAAGTTGGTCTTTGAATGAAGCATCGCGATTGTTTCCCCATATATAAGTAGGTTTTACAAACTGCCGCAGTTTCCATCTCCCAAGGAACAACAAAGGACTGATGTAGTTGCTTCCAATTTTAAAAGCGGTTTGTTCGGTTTTGCCTTGGTAGTAAAAGCTACCCCACTCCATAAAACTACTGAAATACCCAAATGAATATTTTTTCCCTTGAGCGAGCAACACGCCAGAATACCACCGCGAACGGTCTCCTTTGTTTTGATACCCCATAACTAGGGCAGCGTTTTCACCATACGGAATATCTTCAGTAATATCATAATTGAAGATGAATTTATCTTGGTAAAACTTTTGGCGCGAAATCCCCAAATAACCAATGCTGTTCTTTTCAGTGGTGAAAAATTGCGTCGCATCATACTGCGAAGTGGGCTGCAAAGAAAAGGCTTTGCGGTTGTACGAAAACGCAAGAATTAAATTGGTTGTTTGTTGGTTAAACGTTCGTTCTCCATTGATTTTAAAAGCTCTTCCATACCAATACTCAACAAATTCATACTTGGTAGGTACACCTATGAGCGTATCGTTTTCGGGAAAAAATTCGGTAAGGCGTCTGTTTTCAAACTCCAGACCTCCGGCATTTTTTGCTACTACAGAATAAAAAGGTCGGGTTAAGGTAACACTTCGTTTGCTATCGTTATTGTATTCATTGGCATACGCAAGTTCCAAACGAATAAAGCTATTTTTAATATTACTCACGCTGTATTGGGCATAGCGTGCTTTTTCATTAGTGGCCATGCGATTGGCTAATTCCCCAGAAATTTGATGCCCAAAACCTAAAATGTTACGCTCGGTTACTTTAACACTGTTTTGGCTCTGCGACAAACTTCCGTTTGGAACCAACGTCCACGAATCCAACACTCGAATTTTCAAATCTACCGAATCAGAAGCCGTTTCCACTAAAACGGGAACTATTGTTACTTCCCGCACATAACGCTGACTTCTGATCAAACGTTCGGTTTCTTTCAACAACAACGAATCGCACCGATCGTGTTTTTTGAACAATAATAAATTACGAATTGTGAACTCTTTGGTCTTAATGTGAATCGCATTTCCAAAACGATCCACGCTATTTTTAGGCACTTTATTTGCATTTTTGATCGAATATCCGAATGGATCTAGGGTTTCGATACTAATATTCCGAATAATTCTTCCAGACGCTTTGTAAGTGTTTTGAGCTTTTTCTTTACTACTCTTAGTTACCGTTTTCTCCGTATTTGATAATGCTGATGGACGAAAAAGTAATTTATATACGAGTTTATTGAATTTGCTTTTCTGCGACAAATCATGAATATCTTGATAAATTTTAGCACTGTCTTTCTCTTGCTCTTTTACCTGCGTGAAAGCACTTAAGGCAAAAAAACAACAACAAAGCGTAAAAAATCGACAGTTGGAATAATTCATCATCAATTCGGTTAACCGGCTTGCAGACCTGTAAATAATAAAGTGTAAAGTAAGTAAAAATGCCACAAACTATGTTACATCTCTTGAAAAATCATTACAAAAAGTTTATGTACCTTTGCGCAAAATAGAAACGCTTATAAAACCCGCTTGGCATACAATCTGCAAACAAGCGATCCATTATAATCGAATAACACCTTATACAGACCATGAAAACTTTTCTAGAATTTGATTTACCAAAATCGCTTCAAAAAGCATTAGACGAATTGGGATTTGTTCATCCTACTCCAATTCAAGAAAAATCGCATTCGGTAATTCTTTCCGGAAGAGACATGATGGGTATTGCGCAAACCGGTACCGGTAAAACCTTTGCCTACTTATTGCCCATATTAAAACATTGGAAATTTCAAAATAACGAATCGCCACGTGTGGTTATATTAGTTCCCACCCGTGAATTAGTAGTTCAAGTCGCCGAAGAAGTTGAGAAATTGACCAAATACATGAGTGTGAGAACGCTAGGAATTTATGGAGGCGTAAACATCAATACCCAAAGAAAAGCATTAGCTGAGGGCGTTGATATTTTGGTAGGCACTCCCGGACGAGTAATGGATTTGGGACTCGACGGTGTGCTTCGTTTTGACGTTTTGCAAAAATTAGTCATCGACGAATTTGACGAAATCTTAAATTTAGGATTTAGAGCGCAATTAACATCCATATTATCGATGATGCGCGGTAAAAAACAAAACATCTTATTCTCGGCCACCATGACCGAAGAAGTAGATGCCATGTTGGACGAATACTTTGAATTTCCAGAAGAAGTTTCCTTGGCACAAAGCGGTACGCCTTTAGAACAAATCGAACAAATTGTGTATCAAGTTCCGAATTTCCTTACCAAATTAAACCTGTTGAAACATTTGGCGCGCGAAACTGAAGGTATGGATCGGGTATTGATTTTTGTCAACAACAAACGCATAGTAGAATTGGTTTCTGAAACCTTAGAGAGTGAATTTCCAGATCAATTTGGAGTAATCCACTCCAATAAATCGCAAAACTACCGATTAAATACCATGGCCGCTTTTCAAGCTGGCGAATTGCGTGGATTAGTTACCACCGACATCATGGCGCGTGGATTAGACATTTCAGATATTACTCACGTCATCAACTTACAATTTACGGAAGAGCCTGAAAAATATATGCACCGTATTGGTCGAACCGGTCGTGCCGATAAAACCGGTATTGCCATTAGTTTGGTTTCCCCAAGTGAAATTGAAGCCAAAATTGAGGTCGAATTGTTGATGGATACCGAAATAAAAGAGTTCCCAATACCGGAAGATTTAAAAATAGAAGAACGCTATTTGGATTTCGAAAAGGAAAAGAAAAAAATGAAGTTTTTATTAAAAACACCCAAGAAAGAAGGTGGCGAAGCTTTTCATCAAAAGAAAGATAAAAACAAAAAAGTCAATCTGGGCGGCCCTGGAAAACGTACCCCTAGAAAAACGGAATCCAGAAATAGAAACATCGAACGTAAAAGAGACGAAAAGAGAAAGAAGCGATAATTATTTATTTTCAATTGAAATTTGTACTTTTGACAAATTCTTACTACTAAATGCAATTTAAACATCCAGAAATTCTTTACTTCCTTTTTCTGTTGGTTATACCAATTTTGGTGCATTTATTTCAATTACGTCGTTTCAAAAAAGAATATTTTACCAACGTAAAACTACTCAAAACGCTTCAAACACAAACCCGTAAAAGTTCTCAAATAAAAAAATGGTTGTTGTTAGCCACGCGCTTGTTGTTGCTGAGTTGTTTAATCTTTGCCTTTGCGCAACCTTATTTTGAACATGATAAGGCAACTAAGAAAAGCAATGAATTGATTATCTTATTAGACAATTCGTTTTCCATGCAAGCCAAAGGCCCAAAAGGCGAATTGCTCAAACGAAGCATCCAAGAATTATTAGAAGAACTTCCCGAAAACCAAACGTTCTCGCTACTGACCAATACCGAAATATTTTGGGATACCGATATCAAAACCATTCAAAAAGAATTGCAAAATTTATCTTATTCTGCCCTTCCCTTTCAATTGGATTACTTACTCAACCAAGTCGAAATCAAAAAGAAGCAAGTGCCTAAAGATTTTATTATCATCACGGATGCACTTCAAACAGAAAGTAAAAAAGCGGCTGCTTTAGCTGAAAACCATTCGGTGTATTTCATTCAGCCACAAGCAGAATATGCCTCAAATGTTTGCATACAAAATGTTGAAATTTCACAAGTAATGGATCAGTTTTACGAGTTGGAAATTACGTTGCAGTCGTTTGGGTTAAAACAAAAGGAAGTGCCTTTGTCGGTTATCAGTTCCAACAAATCCATTGCCAATACACTGGTAGAATTTGATACGCCTAAAAAAGTAATTAAAATTACGATTCCTAAAAAAGAATTTCAAGGTACCGTTCACATTGACGATCAAAGTTTAACGTATGACAACGATTACTATTTGAGCATATCCACGCCTCAGAAACCATCGGTTTTAGCCATTGGTTCACCAGCACAAAACAATTTCTTGAGTCGCATATTTACAGCGGATGAATTCAACTTCAAAAGCAACGAATTAAAGTCCTTAGATTACAATCAAATCGAAAACCAAGAAGCCATACTTTTGAACGAGTTGGACGATTTACCCCTCGCCTTAGGTACTACTTTAAAAGCATTTTATGAAAAAGGGGGCAACATCGTCTTGATTCCGAACCAACAAAACTCGGTAAATACCTTAAATACCTTTGCCGCCAATTTTGGAGCCACAAAATATGCCGCGCTTTCTACTACTGAAAAACAAATAACCACTATAAATTATAGCCACCCATTATTTCAAGCTGTTTTTGAAAAAAAAGTAACCAATTTTCAATATCCAAAAGTAAAATCAAGTTTTGGACTTACTGGTAATACTGCGGTATTACAGTATGAAGATCAAGCTATTTTTGTGGGATCAAGCACAAATCAATTGGGTAATTTTTATGCTTTTTCGGCTCCCATCAACAAGCAAAACAGTAATTTTCAAAATGCTCCGCTCATAGTGCCAACACTATACAACATGGGACAAAACCAAAATAAAATCGGCAGTATTGCTTATACTATAGGCGAAAACCAAAGCCTTATTCTTGAAACCAGTTTATCAAAAGATGAAGCCGTTGTGATACAAAATAAGACTTACAGCTTTATTCCTATGCAACAGCTATTGAATGCAAAATGCAAACTTAGCTTTGGCGACTATCCTGAAAAGGCTGGAAATTATGAAGTAATTAAAAATCAAGAATCCCTTAAAAAAATCAGTTTCAATTATGCCCGCACCGAAAGCGATATTACTGCAATTAATTCCGGAATTTTTGATACTTTTACCAAAGTAAACAACGTATCCACCGTTTTAAATGATCTTGCTTCTGCACAAAGCAACAGCGAAATCTGGAAATGGTTTATAATGGCAACACTTCTATTATTATGTATAGAACTACTAATCCAAAAAATGATAAAATGACGTCAGTGATTCTAAAACAAACCAAAATTATCGATCCGTCGAGTCCGTTCCACCAACAAATAATGGACGTCAAGATTGAAAACGGTACGATAACGCAAATCGAAAAACAAATCGCTACTCCTGCTGGCTTTGAAGTAATTGCCATAGAAAATTTACACATTTCACAGGGATGGATGGACAGCTCCGTTTCTTTTGGAGAACCCGGTTATGAAGACCGTGAAACAATTGAAAACGGATTACAAGTTGCCGCAAAAAGTGGGTTTACTGCTGTGATGCTTCAGCCCAATTCCAATCCGGTGATCGACAACCAATCCCAAATCCGATTTGTGATCGACAAAGCCAAGGGACACGCCACTACGCTTTATCCCATTGGAGCCTTAACAAAAGGCAGCGAAGGTCATGAATTGGCAGAATTATACGATATGCAAAACGCCGGTGCAATAGCTTTTGGCGATTATAAAAAAGCCCTTCAGAATGCCAATCTTCAAAAAATTGCCTTGCAATATGTACAAGATTTTCAAGGTTCCTTGCTGGCTTTTTGTCAAGACAGCAGCATAAAAGGAATCGGAATTGCCAACGAAGGCGTGATGAGCACGCGTTTGGGTATGAAAGGCATACCTGCTTTAGCCGAAGAATTACATGTGGCGCGCAACCTATTTTTAGCCTCGTACACCGGAGGAAAAATACACATACCCACCATTTCCACACAAGGAAGTATTCAATTGATCAAAGAAGCAAAAGCAAAAGGAATAAAAGTGACTTGTAGTGTAGCGATTGCCAACTTACTCTTGACGGATGAAAAACTAGCCGGCTTTGATTCCAGATACAAAGTGTTGCCTCCCTTACGAGAAGAAGCCACTCGCGCTGCTCTAGTAGCCGCAGTTTTGGACGGAACGATTGATTGCATAACATCGGATCACAACCCATTAGATATTGAACATAAAAAACTGGAGTTTGATTTGGCTCACGACGGAAGCATTGGATTAGAAAGTGCTTTTGGTGCCTTAAACACTATTTTACCACTTGAAGTAATTGTTGAAAAATTAACAGCTAGTAAATTGATTTTCAATACTAAAAAAAGTGAAATAAACACTAATTCTGCAGCCGATTTATCGCTGTTTGTAACCGACACAGATTGGGTTTTTGAAAAAGAAAACATCGCTTCCAAATCAAAAAATTCAGCCTTTATTGGTCAAAAAATGAAAGGAAAAGCGGTTGGAATTTACAACAATGGACAATTGATTTTAAACGCATAACATGAATACATCAAGCAAAGAAAAGCAAACGGCAATCGTCAGTTATTTAACACTTGTAGGAACTGTAATTGCGATTTTTATGAACCAAGAGGAAAACCGTAGCGCATTTGCAAGTTTTCATATCCGTCAAGCGTTGGGAATTTTTACCACTTTTTTCTTATTGGGATATCCTATTGGCTATTTTGACAATTGGATGGTTTCCGCTTCGTTCTGGGTTTTCATTTTCATCTTGTGGCTATACGGTTTTATAAATTGTTTGAATGGCGAACAAAAGTCAGTCCCGCTAGTAGGTGCTTTCTATCAAAATTTATACAAAAGTTTCTAAGATGCAATTACACTATTTAATTCGCGAGCCAAAAGAAATTTTGGACAAAAACCCACTATTACTGTTACTGCACGGCTACGGAAGCAATGAAGAAGATTTATTTTCTTTTGCCAACGAATTGCCGCAGGACCATTATGTGATTTCGGTACGCGCTCCTTATGACTTACAACCTTATGGCCATGCGTGGTATGCCATACATTTTGATGCTGATGAAAATAAATTTTCAGACAACGAACAAGCAAAGGAATCGGTACACTTGGTCGCTCATTTTATTGATGAAATGGTACAAAAATATCCCATTGATGCGCAAAAAGTAAACTTAATTGGATTCAGTCAAGGCGCTATTTTGAGTTATGCAACCGCACTCTCCTATCCTGAAAAAATAAATAAAGTAATCGCATTAAGTGGTTATTTTAATTCCGATATATTGGTAAAAGAACCCAATGCTGTTGCGATTTCCCATTTGAAATTTTTCGTTTCTCACGGCACTGTGGATCAAGTAATTCCTGTGGAATGGGCCCGAAAAGCAAAACCCGCTTTGGAACATTTAGGACTAGAGGTTTCCTATCACGAATATCCTGTGGGTCACGGAGTAGCCCCTCAAAATTTCTTTGATTTCAAGAATTGGTTGACACAAAATGAACATCCTATACGTAAATAAAATATCTTTGCACACAAATAAACTATAACTATGGCTTCAATAACATTAGGAGGAAATCCAATTCACACCAACGGTGAATTACCGCAAATAGGCACAAAAGCAATTGATTTTAATTTGATTAAAACCGATTTAGGCAGTACTACTTTATCCGATTTTGCAGGATCAAGAATTGTATTAAATATTTTTCCAAGCATCGATACAGGTACTTGTGCTACTTCTGTGCGAAAATTTAACGAAAAAGCAAGTAGCTTAAACAACACCAAAGTGCTTTGTATTTCAAGAGATTTGCCTTTTGCCCAAAAAAGATTTTGTGGCGCTGAAGGATTGGAAGATGTAATCAATTTATCGGATTTCAAAGACGGAAGTTTTGGAAAAAATTACGGATTAGAAATTAAAGATGGCCCTTTAGCTGGACTACACTCGCGTGTAATTGTTGTAATCGACGAAAAGGGTACCATTTTACATACCGAGCAAGTAAGCGAAATTGCCAATGAACCCAATTACGAAGCTGCCTTATCTGTATTATAGCATATGAAATTTCAAAAAGACGAAACCCTATTTACCGGACGTTTAAAAAGCATGGTATTTGCCCTTAAAGGCGCCTTTAAACTTATTACAACGGAACACAGTGTAATGGTACAATCATCGCTAGCGGTAATCATGACACTGGCCGGTTTTTATTTTGGAATCACTCGAGTAGAATGGATGATGCAAATATTAGTTTTTGGTTTGGTACTCAGCATAGAAGGACTTAATACTGCAGTTGAAAAAGTTGCCGATTTTATTCATCCAGAATACCACGAACGCATAGGATTTATTAAAGATATTGCAGCAGGTGCCGTGTTTTTTGCTGCACTAACAGCCATTGCCATCGGATGCATTATTTATTTTCCATATTTGTTTTAATTTAGCTACTTTTGTAAAAATTGTTCCGTTTCAATGGCCAAACAAAATTCAAAAGGGGTTGCAAATAAAGCAACTGACGCAGTTACTAAAAAGTTTTCATTACAAATGAGTCGCCGACATAAATTCATTGTAGGCATACTATTCATTCTGTTCTCCATAGCCTTATTGCTTTCGTTTATTTCCTATTTTATTACAGGAAATGCCGATCAAAGTGCCGTAAGTCATTTGGCCAATCGCAGTCTATCTGCTGAAAATTGGTTGGGTAAAATTGGCGCCTATTTGGCTGATTTTTTCCTGTACCAAGGCTTTGGGGTAACCTCATTTTTATTTGTTCGCATTCTGTTTTTACTGGGCGCCTATATGATTTTAAATATGAGCCTTGCCAAATTAAGAAAAAACTTATTTTGGGATGCTTTTATCATCATTGTAGGATCGATATTGTTTGGTTTTTTATGGGAAATTGTTCCCCAATTAGGCGGTGTAATTGGTTATGAAATGAATTTATTCATACAAGACTACATTGGCACAACCGGTACACTTTTGGTCTTATTATTTGGCGTGTTGATTTTCTTAGTGTTTAAAGTCAAAGTGTCTCCCGAAACCTTTACCTCTTTTTTTGAAAAGTCCACTCAATCATTCCAAGAAGATTTAGTAGCCGAGGCAGCACCTACTCCAGTAGCCGACACGACCGAAAAAGAGGACGATGACAAAACCGATGACGAACTCCCCATCGTGCCAATTCCATCAAAGGAAGACGATTTTTTTTTAACAGAAGATGAAGAAGAAATGGGAAACTTTGAATTGAAAACGTATCCCAATTCCTTTGAAATCGACAAAACCGCATTAAAACCTACTATTTCAAGTGCCTCCGAATTGCATTTGGAACCCAAACTCAAAGAAGAAACCCCAGATGTAACGCATTTTTCTATTGAAGACCGAAGCATTCCAAACGAACCGTTTGTAAATGAAGATGCTTTCGTAATTGAAAAAGTGGAAGAAGAAGTATTGGTAGAAGAAAATTTAGCCGCACGTTTGGTGCAAGATTTTGGCGAGTTTGATCCTACCTTAGAATTATCGCATTATCAATTTCCTCCCATCGATTTGTTAAAAGAATATTCTTCTGGAGGTATTACCATTAACCAAGCCGAATTAGAAGAAAATAAAAATAGAATTGTCGATACGTTGAAAAACTACAGCATTGGTATTTCACAAATCAAAGCTACTGTTGGTCCAACGGTTACACTTTACGAAATTGTTCCCGATGCAGGTGTTCGCATCTCTAAAATCAAAAATCTAGAAGACGATATTGCGCTTTCGCTTTCGGCGTTAGGAATTCGTATCATTGCTCCTATCCCAGGAAAAGGAACTATTGGTATTGAAGTACCCAACAATAATCCGACGATGGTTTCCATGAAAAGTGTCATCTCATCTCCAAAATTTCAAACCGCCGAAATGGAATTACCTATAGCCTTAGGAAAAACCATTTCCAATGAAACATTTGTAGTTGATTTAGCTAAAATGCCGCACTTGCTGATGGCTGGAGCTACAGGACAAGGTAAATCGGTAGGATTGAATGCGGTACTGACTTCCCTACTCTATAAAAAACACCCTGCCGAAGTCAAATTTGTGTTGGTGGATCCTAAGAAAGTTGAATTGACCCTTTTCAATAAAATTGAACGCCATTATTTGGCCAAACTACCCGATGGTGGTGATGCCATAATTACCGACAACACCAAGGTAATCAATACCTTAAATTCGCTTTGTATTGAAATGGACAACCGCTATTCTTTATTAAAGGATGCCATGGTTCGAAACATTAAAGAATACAACGAAAAATTCAAACTGCGCAAATTGAACCCCGAAAACGGTCACCGCTATTTACCCTACATTGTATTGGTAGTGGACGAGTTTGCCGATTTAATCATGACCGCTGGTAAAGAAGTAGAAACACCGATAGCGCGTTTGGCTCAATTGGCGCGTGCCATTGGAATCCATTTGATCATTGCTACCCAACGTCCTTCTGTGAATGTTATTACAGGTATGATTAAAGCCAACTTCCCAGCAAGAATAGCATTTAGAGTAACTTCAAAAATAGATTCTCGAACCATTTTGGATTCAGGAGGAGCCGATCAGTTGATTGGGCGTGGTGATTTATTGTATACCCAAGGAAATGAAATTGTTCGGGTACAATGTGCCTTTGTTGATACCCCAGAAGTAGATAAGATTTGTGACTTCATTGGATCCCAAAAAGCCTATCCAGAAGCCTATTTATTACCTGAATATGTTGGAGAAGAAAATGGCATAAAACTTGATATAGACATCTCCGAACGCGATTCGCTGTTTAGAGAAGCTGCTGAAGTAATTGTTACCGCACAACAAGGAAGTGCTTCCTTAATTCAAAGAAAACTAAAATTGGGTTACAACCGGGCTGGTCGATTGATCGATCAATTAGAAGCGGCAGGTATTGTAGGGCCTTTTGAAGGAAGTAAAGCGCGTGCCGTAATGATTTCAGATCTTGTGGCTTTAGAACACTTTTTAAATAATGAACAAAACTAAAAATCATGAAACAGCTGTTTAGTATTTTCTTGATCTCATTTATTGGATTTTCACTACAGGCCCAGGACGCCAAAAAAGCAAAAGAATTGTTAGACCAAGTTTCTGCTAAAGTAAAATCGTACGACAACATTGTCATCGACTTCAAATATTCATTGAACAACCCAAAAGAACGCATCAACCAAGAAAGCAATGGCAATGTCGCCCTTCAAGGCAATTTGTATCATTTGAATTTCATGGGGGTAACCAAAATTTTTGACGGTAAAAAAGTATTTACCATTGTTCCTGAAGATGAAGAAGTGACCCAAGAAAATTTTGACGCCAACGATGAAAAAGCAGTTACACCAAACAAAATGTTAACCTTTTTTACAAGCGGATACAAATATGCTTGGGATATTCCTCAAAATGTTAAAGGGCGTAAAATTCAATTCGTAAAATTAACACCTACCGCAGCTAAAGACGCTCGAAAAGAGATCTTAGTTGGAATAGACACCCAAACCAAAAACATTTACACCGTAATTGAAGTAGGAAAAAACGGTACAAGGACTACATTGACTGTTAATTCTTTTAAAACAAATCAACCTTTGTCGAAAAATCATTTTACCTTTACCAAATCAAAATACCCTAATTATTACATCAATAAATTAGACTAACAACGATCGGGTGAAACTATTAGACAAATACATTATTAAATCCTATATGATTACATTTACCACGGTATTTGTAATCTTATTTTTTATATTCATTTTACAAGGAATTTGGCTTTTTATTTCCGATTTAGCCGGTAAAGATCTGGACCTGTGGACGATCATAAAGTTCTTGTCCTTTTATGCGCCTACGATAGTTCCCTTGGTTTTGCCTTTATCGATCTTATTAGCAGGCATCATGACCTTTGGAAGTTTTGCTGAAAACTATGAATTTGCTGCGATGAAGTCGTCGGGTATCTCGTTGCAACGGGCTATGAAAATGCTCACCATTACGATTGGAATCTTGTCGTTAGTTGCATTCTTTTTTGCCAATAATGTCATCCCAGATGCGCAATACAAATTCATCAACCTTCGAAAAACCATCATACAGCAAAAACCTGCTATGGCTATTACTGAAGGCCAATTCAATACCATTGGTAATTCCAACATTAAAGTTGATAAAAAATCGGGCGACAACGGTGAGTTTTTAGAAGGCATTACCATGCATATAAAAAACATCAATTATGGATTTGGTGCCAATACCATCATCAAAGCAAAAAAAGGCCTATTAAATGGCGAAGACGCTACCAATTCCTTACAGCTTGAATTATATGATGGTTACTATTACGAAGACATTCAACCCACAAAATTTGAAGAACGCAATAAATTACCTTTTGCGAAAAGTAGTTTTAAAAAATACATCCTCAATATTGATTTGGGCCAACTCAATCAAGCCGAAATGGACCAAGGAGATATTACGTCTGAAAAAATGTTAACGGTGCCCGAACTAAGCTACACCCTTGATTCTTTGCAGAAAAACTACGACAAAGATGTGGTGTCATTTGCGGATAATTTAACCCTAAGAAACGATAACCTGTTCCAAAAAAAACCAGTTGAAAGCATATTGGCCGCTCCAAAAAAAGAAAGTAATACTAAAGATATTTTATCCTTATTTTCCAAAAACGAGCGAATACAACTCATTGCGATGGCAAAAAACAATATTACGAGTACCGACTTTAGCATTCAAAATTCGAAATTAGATTTAGACAACAAATCCAAAACCATCAATTCACATTGGTTGGCGATTCATGAAAAATTCGTGATTGCCTATTCCTGCCTGCTAATGTTTTTCATTGGGGCACCCTTAGGAGCTATCATCCGTAAAGGAGGCTTGGGCTTGCCCATTGTTTTTGCCATGTTGGTCTTTATATCGTTTTACTTCATCAATACCTTTGGAAGAAAATTAGCGCAAGAAGCCACGATATCGCCATTTTTTGGTGCCTGGATGTCTTCGTTGTTTATGACTCCCCTAGCCCTATTCTTGACATATCGTGCCACCAATGATATCGGTATTATGATCAATTTTGATTGGCTAACGGTACCCTTCCAAAAAATAGTTAAAAAAATAACCCAGTCCGACAATAACTAAATACATCATGTCTCACAACATACAGTTAAATACCATTGAAGAAGCGATAGAAGACATCCGTCAAGGAAAAGTAATTATCGTAGTCGATGACGAAGATCGTGAAAATGAAGGCGATTTCTTAGCCGCTGCCGAAAAAGTAACGCCCGAGATGATCAATTTCATGGCCACGCACGGAAGAGGGCTTATTTGCGCTCCTTTGACCGAATCGCGTTGTAAAGAACTCGATCTTCATGCTATGGTGCGCAACAACACCGATCATATGGAAACGGCTTTTACCGTTTCGGTAGATTTAAAAGGAAACGGCGTGAGTACCGGAATTTCGGCATCCGATCGGGCCAAAACCATACAAGCCTTAATTGATTCGAATACCAAGCCCTTTGATTTAGCTCGACCCGGACACATTTTTCCGTTGATTGCCAAACAAGGCGGTGTATTGCGTCGTACAGGGCATACTGAAGCAGCCATTGACTTTGCGCGATTGGCCGGTTGCAAACCCGCTGGAGTGATTGTTGAGATCATGAACGAAGACGGTACTATGGCCCGCCTACCGCAGTTGGTAGAAGTGGCCAAAAAATTTGATTTGAAATTGGTTTCTATAGAAGCATTGGTGGCCTATCGCATGCAACACGACAGTTTGATTCAAAAGAAAGAAGACTTTGAAATACAAACCCGTTTTGGGACCTTCCGTTTACGAGCCTACTTGCAAACGACGAACCGCCAGGTGCATTTAGCCTTAACCAAAGGAACGTGGAACGCAGGGGAATCGGTATTGACCAAGATCAATTCGACGCAAATAAACAACGATATTTTAGGTACCCTCACCCACAATGCCGATCAAAAGTTGGACGACATGTTCCGTAAAATTAACGCTGCCGAAAAAGGCGCTATTATTTTCATCAATCAAGAAGTACAATCGATTGAATTGCTGGATCGCTTGGTAACCCTGAAAACCTTACAAGAATCGGGAACTTTAAAAGCACCCCAAATTCGAATGGACAGCAAAGATTTTGGTATTGGGGCTCAAATTTTACACGATATCGACATTACGAAGATCAAATTATTGTCAAACAGTACGGCGCAGACCAAGCGTGTGGGGATGATTGGCTATGGATTAGAGATCACCGAATATGTGAACTATTAAAATAGTTTGCCGATAATGATTTCGTTTTGAAACAGTTAAAAAAAATGTACCAATTTTTTTACTTTTTTATTTTGAAAAGGTTTGCTTAAATAAAAAAACATCCTATATTTGCACTCGCAATCAGAAATTGAGTGCGCGACCTATTGGAGAAATGGCAGAGTGGTCGAATGCGGCAGTCTTGAAAACTGTTGACTGTAACAGGTCCGGGGGTTCGAATCCCTCTTTCTCCGCAACATCAAACCGTAAACAGCTTATAATAAAGTGTTTACGGTTTTTTTATTCTCTTCTTGTCCGACGGTTGTCCCAATTTCAAGAAAACTTTTATTTTTTTTGATTCACAATTACTATTTTTTTGAAATAAGTAATTTAGTCTAAAATAAACTTTAGTAAATTTATTTACATAAAAATTATAATCTAAAAGTTTATTTTTGGAATATAAATAAACAAAAAAATCTAGCGATAATGAATTTCGATTACCAAGAAATAGAAAAAAGAAAATTTGTAAAGAAATTTAAGCTCGAAGAATTAGGACTTTCAAATATAAAAAATCTTGTTTTGCACAATGTTTTTATTGAAGATGAAATTTTAATTGACAATTTGAAAACTGATTCAATAGAATTTGATACTATGATAACATCAGGAGCAAAAGAATATCATATAAATCAAGACATTTTAAAAGAAATATATACTTCCATTCGTTTTTTTGTAGAAGTTGTAGCAACAGACACGCAATTTGATTTAAACAGGATTTTAACCAATTTAGAAGGTAGAATTGAAAGTGTTGAAAAAATAAAATACTTAGAAAAAAAGCACAAGGATTTATATTCGCAAGTTAAGAATGAGCCAGAATATCTTGTTTATGCTGAAATAAAAGAGTTTAATGGATTTGAAAATTGGGAGGAATTAGTTATTGAAAGTCTCAATGGAGAAGTTGCTTTTATCCAGAAGTATTTAACATCAGATATTGAAATGTCAGATGTTCCCAAAGAGATTTTAAGTATATGGGTAAAATATTATACAATAAAGGCACAAATAGATTTTTGTAAAGAGCAAATTAATAAACTAAAAAACACTAAACAGAAATCAGGATTTGTTGATACTTCATTACAAATTTTTCTACTTGAGGAAATCATAAACATAAAAGACTGGAGCAGTATAAGTGCAACAAAAAAAGGCGAAATACTTAGTCATTTATTAGGTAAAAATAAAGACAACATTAAGAAGATTTATCTTGAGCTTGACAAAAAAATTTCTGAAAATTCAGAAAAACTTTTAAGCGACAGAAAACAAGCAGATGAATTTATAAAAAAACTATTAGGGTAACCATCAGGGTTACCCTAATAGTTTTAACCCCATTCGACTAAATTAAGTTTGTCCCATAATTAATAAAATAAATAATTAAATTATGGTTAAAGAAATCTTGCAACTCGAAAGCACAAACGCTAATGATTTTAAAAACGAAATCGTCAAAGACATCACACTCGCACTTAAAGGGTATGCTACTAATTTGCAGAATCCCGATAACGAAACATTATTAACACGAGAAGAAACTGCAAAACTCCTTTCTGTTAGTTTAGTTACTTTATGGGACTGGACAAAAAAAGATATTATTCCTGCCTATCGCATTGGAAATAAAGTTCGCTATAAAAAAAGTGAAGTTTTCAAATCATTGAATCAAAAAAACCAATTTGGTCAACTTTAAAACACTTTTTTATGCAAATTAATAATCAAGCTTTAATTTCAGATGCTTTAGGTCATTTGAATTGCTTAAAAAACGATTTTGCGAGGTTACGATTGGATTATAATAGAGATAATAATATAGTCTATTCAACTGGAAAATTCATTGAATCCTGTGAATTAATCGGTCAACTTATAAAAGGCTACGATAATCATAATTTCAAATTATTATCAAACAATATCAATAGCGTTTTATTAAAAGATTCTGAATTACATGGTGTTTTAATCACAATCAGGAAAAATAAGCACTCCCATAACTTTGACCCATCAAAAATGGCATCTATAATTTTTGAAATATGAAAGAGTATATTCGAGTGGGAACAGAATATTTTAAGGAAGTGTTATGTCCTCTTATGAGTGGCGACAATATCAAATCATTGATAAAATGGAATAAAGCCACCATTATTGATGATTTTGGGAAAGACAGTTTGAAAGTCATAAAAAAATATGAAACTTTCTGTACGTTTCCGTCACACATTAATTATCAAAGAGAGATTAATAATTTTTACAATAAGTATGAACCTCTTTCTTATTGTGTGAGTGAAAAAGGAGATTGGGAAAATATAAAACTCTTTCTGCAACATCTTTTTGGTAAGCAGTATGAACTAGGATTAGATTATTTAACAATTCTTTGGAAGCACCCCAGTCAAATCTTACCCATATTGTGCTTGGTAAGTGTGGAGAGAAACACAGGTAAAAGCACCTTTCTAAAACTCTTAAAACTGATTTTTGAAGGTAATATGACAATCAATAAGAATGAAGACTTTAGAAGTCGTTTTAATTCCGATTGGGCAGGAAAATTAATTGTGGCTGTTGACGAAGTATTACTCGACAAAAAAGAAGACAGCGAACGTATAAAGAACCTTTCAACCTCTAATCATTACAAACTAGAGGGCAAAGGAGTTGACAAAGTTGAAATCGAGTTTTTCGGGAAATTTATTCTATGTTCAAATAATGAAGAAAACTTTATTAAAATTGACGATTTAGAAATTCGATACTGGGTAATTAAAGTCAATCCTTTTGCAAAAGAAAATCCAGACTTATTAGAGCAAATGAGAAAAGAAATTGCTTCATTCGCATATCATTTAACTCATAGGAAAATTGAAACCCAAAGAACAACCCGAATGTGGTTTACTAAAGAGCAGATTTATACCAAAGCATTAGATGTTTTAGTTCGTGGAAACAGAACTTCTATTGAAAAGGAAATTGAAGAGTTTTTAATTGACCAGTTCTGCACTCTTGAATTGGATGAATTATATTATACCACTAAAGATTTGCACGAACAATTAAACTTAGCCAATATAAGAGTAGGGAAAAATTATGTATCTAAAATAATTACAGAGAATTTTAAACTTGAACCAAAAAATAGTAGCTACAATTTTTACAGTTTGGATTTATCTACAATGAATAGCGGGAAATGGAGTGTTTATACTGAAAGTCGAAAAGGGCGATTCTATACTTTCAAGAGAGACGAATTTATCAAATAATGTTGATTTGTTGACAAACAAGAAAAAAGCCAATACAAACAATACTTTGCAAGTCAACCGTGCATCAACAAACTGTCAACAAAATATATTTCGAGGTATTCAGTAATTTTTTTGTTGACAGCGTGTTGACAATTTGTTGAAGTCATAAACCTAATAAATAAAAGACTTTACGGCATAATTTCAACAAGTCAACAAAAACAATACTTTCTCACACTTAATTTTTAATGCGTGGTAACAGGGTTACAACTATAACATTGTTTTAGTATAAAAACCATTGCAATGACATTGCAATACCTCGTAATTTCTTTAAAACAGACAGTAATAGTATTAATCAATCATTGCAATGGTATTGCAATGATTGATTAATTCAGTAATTCTCAAAACTATTTTTTGTTTTTAATTATCGTTTAAGCTAAAACTTCATTCTCTGTATTCTAACCGCATTAAGTATAGCTAATAAAGCTACACCAACATCGGCAAAAACAGCTTCCCACATTGTGGCCAAACCACCTGCACCTAAAATTAGGACAATTGCTTTTACAGTAAATGCTAGAATGATATTTTGCCAAACAATTTTCTTTGTTTGTTTACCAATGTTTATCGCCATAGGGATTTTTGAAGGCATATCGTCTTGAATTACTACATCGGCAGTTTCTATGGTGGCATCGCTTCCTAAACCACCCATTGCTATTCCAACGTTACTTAAAGCAACTACAGGTGCATCGTTAACACCATCACCAACAAAAGCAACTGTTTCATTTTTTGCAATTATTTCTTTTACTTTATTTACTTTGTCTCCGGGTAATAAATCACCATAAGCATTAGTAATTCCGAGTTTTTGTGCTACAAATTGAACTACATTGTCTTTATCTCCACTTAACATTGTGGTTTTTATACCTAATGCTTTTAGTTTGTGGATTGTGATTTGTGCGTCTTCTTTTATGCTATCAGCTATTGTAAGATAACCAACGAATTTTTTATCATAAGCAACTGCAATTAACGTGTAAACAATACTTTTTGGATCAATATCATAAGCAATCGAGAATTTATCCATTAGTTTGAAATTACCAACTAACAATTCTTTTCCGTCAACTTCAGCTTTTAAACCATGTCCTGAAATTTCTTCTACATTTTTTAGTTCAATTGTACTGTCAATTTTTCCAACAAACTGATGAATAGCAGTTGCCACTGGATGTGTGCTTTGACTTTCTAAAGCATTTACCAATTGTAACAAATTCTCTTTGTTAAAATCAGTATTAAAAACAACTTCCTGCACTTTGAAGACGCCTTCGGTCATTGTACCTGTTTTGTCCATTACCACGTTTTGAATAGTGGACATTACATCAAGAAAATTACTTCCTTTGAAAAGGATTCCGTTTTTAGAAGCTGCTCCAATTCCGCCAAAATAACCTAAAGGAATACTTATAACTAATGCACAAGGACACGAAATAACCAAGAAAACTAAAGCTCGATACAACCAATCTCTAAACTGGTAATTTTCTACAAATAACATCGGTACAACACATATTGCAATGGCTAAAACAACTACAATTGGTGTATATATTTTGGCAAACTTTCTGATAAATAATTCTGTTGGTGCTTTTTTGGCTGTAGCATCTTGCACCATTTCGAGAATTTTTGACAGTTTACTATCTGTATAAGCAACCGTTACTTTTACTTGACAAACCGAATTTAAGTTTATCATTCCTGCTAAAACAGTTTCTCCTTTTGCTTTGGTGTCTGGCTTACTTTCTCCTGTTAATGCTGCTGTATTAAAAGAAGCAGTATCTGAAAGTAATTCTCCATCTAATCCTAACTTTTCTCCTGCTTTTAGTTGAATAATATCTCCAATTTTAGCAGTTGATGCTTTGATTGTTTTGGCAACATTGTTTTCGAGAATAGTTACTTCGTCTGGTCTTTGGTCGAGTAAGGATTTGATGTTAGCTTTTGCTCTTTGAACCGCCAATGTTTGGAATATTTCGCCAATGGCATAAAATAACATTACGGCAACACCTTCAGGAAATTCGCCTATAGCAAACGCTCCAATAGTTGCAATACTCATTAAAAGAAATTCTGAAAATATATCGCCTTTGCGAATACTTTCAAAAGCTTCTTTGAGTACAGGAAAACCTACTGGAATGTATCCGACAATATACCATCCTATTCTAACATAACCTGCAAACCACGATTGTTTAAAATAATTATCAAAACCAATGGCAACCAATAATAAAATAAAACTTATGATTGCTGGTAAAAACATTTGAAACGTAGATTTTTCTTCGCTGGAATGCTCGTGATCGTGTCCGTCATCATCAGAATGATTTTCGGTTTTTTTATTTATTTTTTCTTCGAGAGTGCAACAAAGCTGATTGCCTTTTGCATCATACTTGTGTTTATGTTCCATTTCTATTTTTTTTAAATCCACAAAATTGAAAGTTCTGGATGGTATCAAATGGTGTAGTATGGTTTTCTGTAAAACATTTTATTGCTTCAAAATTTTCTATAAAAGTTTGTTTCATCGAATTTTCTGAATATTGTTTTATTTCCAATCCACTACATTTTAAAGGACCATTTTCTGAAAAAGTAC
>JACCDH011374602.1_pt1 | contig 25707 bp, 17 predicted proteins | sample 7442481 | NCBI WGS metagenome assembly JACCDH01 (sample SAMN15323433, study PRJNA562643) | freshwater metagenome | isolation source: river surface water | place: USA:Blue River Watershed | collected 2017-08-15 | reverse complement strand
TTGGGCGTGGCGGCCACGGCGTCGGCCAGCACGCGGGCACTGCCCATGGCCAGCGTCCACCCCAAGGCGCCGTGGCCCAGGTTGACGTACAGGTTGTGCGGGCCCACCTGGCCAATCAGGGGCATGCCGGTGGGCGTGGCGGGCCGCAGCCCCGCCCAGGCCTGGGGGTCGGCGTGGGTGTCCACGGCGCCGGGGAAGGTCTCGGCCACGCTGCGCCGCAAAAACTCAATGCGTGCGGGGTCGATGCGCCGGTCGTGGCCCACCAGCTCGGCCATGCCGGCCACCCGCAGCGTGTCGCCCAGACGGGCGTAGACCAGCTTGCGGCGCAGGTCGGTCACGCTCACCCGTGGGGCGCGTTGCGGGTCGGTCACCGGCAGGGTGATGCTGTAGCCCTTGATGGGGTACAGCGGCAGGCGCAGCCCCAGTGGGCGGGCCAGTGCGGGGGCATCGGCCCCGTTGGCCAGCACAAAGGCGTCTGCGGCCACGGGGCCTTGGGGGGTGTGGGCCGCTGCCACGCCATGGCCCACCCGGCTCCAGCCGGTCACGGGCCGGTTGAGGTGCACCTGGGCGCCCTGTGCCTCGCTGGCGGCCAGCAGCGCCAGGGTCAGCCGGTGGCAGTCGCCCACGGCCTCGGTGGCCGTCCACACCCCGCCCACAAGCTGGTCTGCATACGGCGCCAATGCCGGTTCGCGCTGCACACAGGCTGCGGGCGACAGCACCGACTGCACGCAACCCCACTGCGCCTGCTGCGCCATCTGGCGGCGGGCGGCGTCCAGCGCGGCCTCGCTGTCGCACAGCACCAGCTTGCCGGGTTGGTGGTGCGCAAAGGCGTCGTCGGCAACCGGGCACAGGCGCGCCAGCTCCTGGCGGCTGCATTCGGCCAGTTGCAGCAGCGCCGCCGTGGTTTGCGCCACGCGGCGGCTGCGGCAGGCCAGCAAAAACCGCCAGCCCCAGCGCACCTGGGCCCACTCGCCGGTGATGCGCAGCTTCAGGGGCGAATCGGGGTCCAGCAGCAGGCTGGGCAGCTTGCGCAGGGTGGCGGGGGAGGCCAGCGGCTCCACATAGCTGTAGCTCAGCTGCGCCCCGTTGGCGCGGCTGGCGCCGCTGGCGGGGGCATCACCGGCTTCCAGCACCGTCACCCGCCAGCCCGCGCGGCTGAGGGCATGCGCCGTGGCCGCGCCCACAATGCCCGCGCCCACGACCACCACGTGGCGGGCGGTTGGGGTGGCGCGGCTCATGCGGCCTCCGCCGCGCGGTGGGCCTGCCACACCAGGTCGGCGGCGGCCAGGTCGGTCAGGCCCACCCCCACCGACTTGAACACGACGATCTCGTCTTCGTTCTCGCGCCAGGGGCGGCCGTGCTGGCGCAGTTCCACCCAGTCCACCACCCGCTCGGGCCGCAAGGCGCCAGACTGAAAGCCCAGCACCACCTCGCCGGCTTCCATCAGGCTTTGGGGCTTCCATTCCACCACCACCCGCGCCGCACGGGACAGGGTGGTGTCGTCCAGCTCGCGGCCCGTGGGCAGGCTGGTGCCAATGGCGGCCACGGTGGCGCCGGGCGAGAGCCAGGCGCCGTCAAACACCGGGGTTTTGGAGCGGGTGACGGTGACCACCGCGTCGGCACCGCGCACGGCTTCTTCGGCCGAGGTCTGGTGCACCCGCACCCCGTGGCGCTGCGCCCACTGGGCGCAGCGCGCGCGGGCGTCGTCCAGGTCCACCACCGCCACTTCGGCAAAGGGCAGGTTGGCCAGCAAGGCGTCCACATGGCCTTGCCCCTGCAGGCCGGCGCCAAACAGCGCCAGCTTGCCGGGCCGGCGAACCGCCTTCTGCAAGGCCAGCAAGGTGAGGGCCGGGGTGCGAAACGCGGTAATGGCCTGCCCCGGCATGACGGCCAGCGGCTGGCCGGTGCGCGTGTCGAACAGGTTGAGCAGGAAGCCAAACTGGCCGTTGACGGTGGGGTACACCTTTTCGCAGGCCAGACCGGCTTCGAGCCAGATGGCGCCCATGGCGCTGAGCTTGACGGGCCCGCAGTCGATGCGTGCACGCGGCTGAATGGCGGCCTGGCCGCGGGCCAGCGCGTCAAACGCCTGTGCAATGCGGTGGGCCAGCGGGGCGTGGCTCAGGCAGGCGCGTACGGCGTCGTCGCGGATCACCAGGGGGCCGGTGGTGGGGTCGGTGTTCATGGGAGGTGCTTTGGTCGGTGCCCGGTCCTTTGGCTGCCGGTTTTGGCGGCCTGTGGGTCGGGCGTGTTGGGGTTCGGTGGGTGCGGACTCCGTCGACCGTGGTTCACCCGCCGCTCACGCGCGGGTCACCTCGTCCAAAGCGCTCAGAAAGCAGCGAACGGTGTCGGGCACCCGTTGGGCGCCGGGCAGCAGGGCCGTGATTTCCACGGGCACCTCCGGCACCAGCGTGCGAACGTGCAGGCGCGGGTTGCGGCAGGCCTGCGCGGTGAACGAATCGATGATGGCGGGGCCAAAGCCCTCCTCGGCCAGCACCATGGCGATGTGGTGCGTCTGCACCTTGATGTCGGGCAGCGGCGCCTCCAGGCCCAGGCGGCGCCACTGGTCGGCCACCATGGCGCCCAGGGGGTCGCGCTCATCGATGCAGATGAACGGTGCGCGCAGCACTTCCTCCATGGCCACCGTGGTGCGGGTGTCGGTGCCCGGCTGGGCCACGCGGGACACGCACACCATGCGCCCCGTGGCCACCGGGTGCGCCACCACGCCTTGCTGCTGCGAATGGCCGTAGATGATGCCCACGTCGCCCTCCTGCAGCGCCACGGCCTGGGCCACCTCGGTGGAATGCATGGTGCGGATGGTCACGGCCGTTTGCGGAAACCGCTCGCGGAAGACCCGCAAGGCGTCGGGCAGCATGCGCACGGCCAGGGACGGAACGATGAGCACCCGCAGCGCCTCCGAAGCGCCACGGGCCAGCGCCTGGCTCATCCGCCGCACCACCTCCAGCTGCGACATGAGCCGCGTGACCTCCGGGTGCAGCGCCTTGGCCTCCCGGGTGGGGACCAGGCGGTTGGCCTGCCGTTCAAACAGGGCGTAGCCCAGTTGCAGTTCGGCATGCTGCAGCACCTGGGTCACGGCGGGCTGGCTGACGTGCAGCAGCCGCGCCGCACCGCTGACGCTGCCGGTGAGCATGATGGCGTTGAACACCTCGATGTGTTTGATGCGCATGGTGGGACAGGGGGGTGGAACGTGAAGGCCCCATGATGGCGCGCGCCGCCCGGTGCATCCAGCCCCGGGCCGACGCTTGCGCGTCAGTGCGTGGCCGTTGCGCCGTCCCGGCGCCGTTGTGCGTTGGACCACGCCACCACCTGCCGCGCCAGCGACGCCGTGGCGTCGACCACGGGCAGCGGCGAGTTGTCTGGCCGGATGACCAGCGGAATTTCCGTGCACCCCAAAATCAGCACCTTGGCGCCGCGCTGCACCAGCGCTGCGGCGGCCCGCTGCAGCAGCCGCTCGCCGGTGGCCAGGTCGCCGGCCTTGACGGCCTCGATGCCGGGCATGACCGCCTCCAGCGTCTCGCGGGCGGTGGGCAGCGCCCACTGAATGGGTTCTCCCTCGGTGCGGCGGGCGGCGCGGTTCACGTACAAACCCGACGCCAGGGTGGCGTCGGTTGCCAGCAGACCCACCACCGCCGGACCGTCTTGCCCCTGTGTGGCGGCCAGGGCGTCGGCCAGGGCGGCGTCCACCAAATGCAGCATGGGCAGCGCAACGGCTTCGCGCAGCGGGTCGAACCACAGATGGGCGGTGTTGCACGGCATGACGATCAGCTCCGCTCCGGCCTGCACCAGACGGCGGCCGCTCTCCAACATCGCTGGAAACGGCGAATTCCCCTCACCACGAAAGGCCGCCGTGCGGTCCGGGATTTGCGGAATGGAACTGACGATCAGCGGGACATGGTCCTGGTCGTGAAGAGACGGGTTGGCCTGGAGGACTTTTTGCATGAAGTCCACCGTGGCCAACGGGCCCATTCCGCCCAACACCCCCACCAACCCCGTTGTGCCCCGCAGCTGCGGGACCAACGGATCATGCGGCAACACCATAACCGTTGCCTCAGAGCGTGGGCTTGTCGGACTGGGTCTTCAGGTTCTCCTGAAGCTCCTTGCTCATGGGCACGTCCAGGCTCACGCCCTTGGGGGGAATGGGCGACTGGAACCATTTTTTGTACAGGCGCTGGAATTCACCCGTCTTGATCAGGTCCGCCAGCGTGGCGTCCACCAGTTTCTTGAACTCGGGGTCGTCCTTGCGCAGCATGATGGCGTAGGGCTCCACCTGAATGGCATCGCCCACCACCGCCCATTCGGCGGGGTTGATGGCCGAGGCGCGCAGGCCATACAGCAGGATGTCGTCCATGGCAAAGGCCACGGCGCGGCCGTTTTGCACCATCAGGAACGATTCGGCGTGGTCCTTGGCGGCCAGCAACTCCATGCCCAGCTTCTGCTCTTCGTTCACCGTGCGGATCACGCGGAAATTGGTGGTGCCCGCCGTGGAGACCACCCGCTTGCCCTTCAGGTCGTTGAGCGACTGGATGCCACTGTCCTTCTTCACCAGGAACCGGGTGCCGGTGTAGAAATAGTTGATGGCGAATTCCACCTGTTTCTGCCGCTCGGCGTTGTTGGTGGTGGAGCCGCATTCAATGTCCACGGTGCCGTTGGCCAGCAAGGGGATGCGGTTGACCGAGGTCACGCCCACTTGGTTGACCTTGATGTCGGTGCGGCCCACGGCCTTCTTCACGTTGTCGACGATGCGGCCGCAGATCTCCCAGCCGAAGCCGGTGGGCTGGGTGCCGTCCAGGTACGAGAACGGCACCGAGGCGTCGCGGTACGCCACCGTGATGGCGCCGCTGGACTTGACCCGCTCCAGCGTGGGCGCCACTTGGGCCACCGCCGGAAGGGCGGCGGCTACGGCCAGGGTGGCCGCGACCACGGTGGGAACAAAACGGTGTTTCATGCGCATCTCCTGTTGAAAAAAAAGGGATGCGCCATCGTAGGAACGGCACCGGTGCGCCGGTTATTGGAATTTTGGGCGCGGCCATAACCTGAACCTATGGCCCCGCCCGTCTGCCTACGGACCGATGGCCCGGCGGCTGGTGCGGGCGCCGGTTGCGGGGCGTGCCCCCGCGGGCTGCGCTCAGTGGCGGACGGCGTTCAGCAGGTCGCGGGTGCGCAGGGCCTCGGCGCGGGCGGCGTCGGCAAAGTTGGCCTCGGCACTGGCGTACAGAATGGCCCGGGAGGAATTGACGCTGATCAGGCCCTGGGCGGTCAGGCCGGCTTGCACGGTGGCGTGGGCGTCGCCACCTTGGGCGCCCACGCCTGGAATCAGCAGCGGCAAGGTGGGGGCCCGTTCGCGCACGCGGGCAATTTCGGCGGGGTAAGTGGCGCCCACCACCAGGCCCAGTTGGCCGTTGGTGTTCCAGGGGCCTTGCGCCAGCGTGGCCAGGTGTTCGTACAGGCGGGGCTGTCCGGGCACGTCGGCCAGCCGCTGGTTTTGCCAGTCGTCACCGCCGGGGTTGGACGTGCGGCAGAGCAAAAACGCGCCTTTTCCGGGATAGCGCAGGTAGGGCGCCACCGTGTCAAACCCCATGAAGGGCGAGAGGGTCACGGCATCGGCGGCGTAGCGCTCGAACGCTTCTTTGGCGTACTGCTCGGCAGTGGAGCCGATGTCGCCCCGCTTCGCATCCAGAATCACCGGCACGGTGGGCGCCACCCGCCGGATGTGGGCGATCAGCCGCTCCAGCTGGTCTTCGGCGCGGTGTGCCGCAAAGTAGGCAATCTGGGGCTTGAAGGCCTGCGCCAGGTCGGCAGTGGCGTCCACAATGGCGGCGCAAAAGTCGAACAGGCGACTGGCGTCGCCCCGCAGGGCATGGGGCAGGCGGCTGGGCTCGGGGTCCAGGCCCACGCACAACAGGCTTTGGTGTTGCGCAGTGGCCGCGCCCAGCATTTCAAGAAACGTCATGGGGCGAATTCTACGAACCGCGCCGCACGGTGCCGTGGACAGGTGGGTGCCGCAAACGACACAATAGCGGGTGCTGCCTGCAGCAGGCGCCGCCGCCGGTGGCGGCGCAGATCGAAAACAACAGGACGGCGCGCGTGGGGGTCATGCCCAACGGCCGATCAGGAGGACTGGCATGCATCGCATCAACCGCACCCAACGCGTGCGCAACGCCTTGGGTGGCCTGGCTCTGGTTTGGGGCTGCCTGAGCGCGTGGGTGAGCGCGTGGGCCCAAGCGCCAGCTGCACCGCTGCCGGTGCCTGGGGTCTCCGCCCCGGCGTCCGCCGCGCCTGCCGCCGCTGGCCCGGCCATTGGAGAGGTCACGTTTTCTCGCGGGGTGGGTTTTGCCCAGCAGCCCGGCCTGCCGCCGCGCACCCTGGGCGTGGGCCTGCCCCTGGTGCAGGGCGACCGCTTGACCACGGGGTCCGCCAGCTCCGCCATCGTGCGTCTGAACGACGGCACCCGCCTGACGCTGCGGCCCGACAGCGAGCTGGTGCTGGAACAGTACCGCTACCGCGAGGCCGCCGCCGACAACAACATGGTGCTGCAACTGCTGCGCGGTGGCCTGCGCGCACTGACCGGCCTGGTGAGCAAGAACAACAGCCGTGCCGCGGCGGTGCGCACGCCCACGGCCACCATTGGCATTCGGGGAACCGATTTCGACGCCCGCATTTGCAGCACCGACTGCGCCGCCCGCAGCGCCACCGTTGCCGGGCAAAGCCGCCCGGCCAACCTGAAGGCCAGTGCCAAGGCAGTGGCGGTGCAAGGCGACATCAGCGTGCTGGACGCGCAGGGCGTGCGCCGCCCGGTGGTGCACGGCAGCAGCGTGTATCCCGGCGACGTGGTGGAGACGGGGGCGCAAGGCCAGGCGGTGCTGGCGTTTCGCGACGAGAGCAAGGTGGCCATCGGGGCGGGCACCCGGTTTCGGGTGGACGATTTCGTGTTCGACCGCGCCAACCCGTCGGACGGCCGGTTTCTGGTGTCGCTGCTGAAGGGCACGGTGCGCGCCCTCACCGGCCTGATCGGGAAAAGCCAGGCGCGCAACGTCAGTTTCCGCACCCCCACGGCCACCATTGGCATTCGCGGCACGGGCCTGGATTTGTCTTGCGACGACGCGGGTTGCCGCTTCTTCAACTGGCTGGGCAGCATCGAAGTCACCCCACAAGGCCATTCCGCCCTGCAGGTGCTGCAGGCGGGTCAGGGCCTGCTGGTCACCCCCAGCGGCATCCGCCCGCTGACCGAGTTGCCCCTGCCCGGCCTGCCCAGGCCCGACGAGGTGCCGGTGGACCTGGGCCCGCTGTTCCTGACGCAGGATGTCGACGAAACCGAAGAGGGCGTCTACGTTTGGGTGCGGGACGGCCATGTCGAGCTGTTCGCGCCGCAAGGCGTGGTGCACCTGGGGCGCGGCGAAGTGGGCTTGGCCCGGCCCGACAGCAGCGTGCTGCGCCCCGTGCGCATGCCGCTGTTCCTGGAACTGGACCCCACGCCCTTGCCCAACCACCCCAACCCGCTGCTGGCCAGCGTGCTGGGCGAGGCGGGCGTCCAGCCCCTCAACCAATGCCGATGACCGCGGGAGAACCCAACATGCGTCGCCTCCCCCCCGCTGTTTCTGCGCCGCGCCGGCAACACCGCCCGCGCCCGCTGCTGTGGCCCGGTGTGCTCGCGGTGGGCCTGCTGGCTGCCGTGCCCGCCGTTTCGCAGGCACAAACCCCCAACCCACCGCCCGGCGCCGAGTTGCGCATTCGCGGCTTCACGGTGGACGGCCAGAACCCCCTGTCGGACAACGAGGTGAGTCTGACGCTGGCGCCGTTTCTGCGCCAGCCCGCCACGCTGGACAACCTGCAAAAAGCCGCACAGGCACTGGAAGCCCGCCTGAAAGCGCAAGGCTTTTCGCTGCACCGGGTGGTGTTGCCGCCGCAAACCCTGGAGGACACCATCCGCCTGAACCTGGTGCGCTTCAGCATGGGCCGGGTGCAGGTGGAAGGGGCCCAGGCGTTTCCTGAGGAAACCGTTCGGCAAACCCTGCCTGAACTGGCCGAGGGCGGCACGCCCAACCTGGAGCGACTGGCCGTCCAGACCGCCATGGCCAATGAAAACCCCTCGCGCCAGATTCAGGTGGCCTTGCGGGCGTCTGAGCAGCCCGACCAGATCGACGCCACCGTGCGCGTGCAGGACCGGCGGCCCCTGTTCGCCAGCGTGAGCCTGAACAACACCGGCACCGAATCGACGGGCCGAGACCGGTTCACCCTGGCGGCGGGCCACCACAACCTCTTCAACCGCGACCACCAGTTGCTGGTGGCCTACACCACGTCTCTGGCGCAGCCGGGGCGGGTGCGCCAGTTGGGCCTGAACCACCGCATCCCGTTGTACGACCGGCTCACCATGGTGGACGTGGCCTACACCCATTCCAACGTGGTGGGGGACTTTGGCAGCTTCACCAGCACCGGCGCGGGGCGCACGGTGGGCCTGACCGCCACGCGGTATTTCCAGCCGCAGGGCGCCTTGCGGCGGCAGCTCAGTCTGGGGGTGGAGGACAAAACCTTCGACCCCACCGAGCTGAACGGTCGGGTGCTGACCGGGCAGCAGCTGCGGCGCACCCGCCCCCTGTTCTTGGCCTATGGCGTGCGCGGCCAGGGCAACCAATCGTCCTGGGACACCACTTGGACGCTGGTGACCAATTTGCCCGGTGGCTCGGGCAACGGCTTGGCCGCTTACCGCAGCGAATCGCCGACCGTGAGCCGGGCGCGCTGGTCGGCCCTTCGCGTTCGCGGCGGCTGGGTGGGTGCGCTGGGCGACGGCGGGTGGATGCTGACTGGCCGGGCACAAGCCCAGTGGGCCCCCACGGCGCTGATCGCGGGTGAACAGTTTGGCCTGGGCGGACAGGGCAGCCTGCGCGGGGCCGTGGAGCGCGCGATGGCCGGTGACAGCGGCTGGAGCGGCTCGCTGGAGTTGACATCGCCCGAGTGGGGACTGGCGGGGTTGCGCTGGGTGGGCTTTGCCGATGCGGGCGGCGTGAGCCGCCGCGGCGGCGCGGCGTTGGCGCGGCCCGGCAGCGACCATGCGGCCAGCCTGGGTCAGGGCCTGCGCTATGCCAGTGGGCCGGTGGCCGTCACGCTGGACGTGGGTCGGGTCGTCAAGGGCAGCCGTGCTTCCCTGTCGCTCAACCCCGTGGCGCCGCAGTCGGGCGACCACCGGGTGCATCTGTCGGTAAACGCCCGTTACTGAGCGTCTGCCCCGCCCCTTGGCGCCCCATCGGCCTCGCGTCTGGCCACCCATTGATCCGCAACTGGCCTCCCAATGGACGCCAGTTGCCCGCCGGTTGACGGGCTCCGCTGGGCAGCGGCCGGTTGGTCAACGCTTGCGCTGGACAAACAGGTTGCGCTTGGCGTCTTCCGGATAGGCAAAGGTGATGGCGCCGTTTTTCACCTGCCCCATCACCAGCATGTTGGGCGTGACGGCGTCCTTGTCCTCTGCGCTGAAGGGTCGTTCGTACGTGGCCACCACGCCGTAGTAGTTGCGCGGCATGTTCTCCAATGCCGCCTTGATGGCAGGTCCGTCGAGTTGCCCTGAACGAATCCCGAACAGCGCATGCATGAGCAGGTACGCGCTGTCGTAACCCTGAGCGGCGGCCATGGGCACGGTGATTTTGCGCACGTTGAACTTGCGCACATAGCTGGCCAGGAACGAGGCGCGGCGCTCGTTGCTGGGCTCGGCAATGAAGGTCTGGGCCATCAATGCACCTTCGGCGGCAGCGCCGCCGCCGTCGATGAAGAACGGGAACGACAGCGGCCAGCCGCCGACCAGCGGCACCGACCATTTCATGGCCTGGCGGCCTTTGGCGATGACGGCGTTCTCAGGACCGACGGCGTAAGTGAAGATGACGTTGGCGCCCGCTTGCCGGGCCGCTTCCAGGTCGCGGTCCAACTCTTTGACGCCCAGGGCGAACCGGGCCACGTGGATGGGCTTCAAGCCGCGCTCGGCCAAAGCGGCTTGCACGTCCTTCAACCCCGCTTCCCCGTAGCCGGTGGTGTCGGCAAAAATGGCCACGCGGTTCCAGCCGCGCTTGAGAATGTCGGCCACCACGAACGGTGCCTGAATGGCGTCACGGGGCGACGTGCGAAAAATGTAGCTCTCGGGGCCGGGGTATTTGGCCGTGACCGGGCTGCCGGCTGCGCACGGCACGATCAAAGGCACCTTGGCCTTTTGGAACACCTCCAGCGACGCCATGGCCACACCGGTGTTGCAAAACCCGATGGCGGCGACCACGTTGGCGGCCACCAGCGATTCGGAGCCTTGCCGGCCCACCACCGGGTCGGCCTTGTCGTCCACCACCACCAATTCCAGCGGGCGGCCCAGGTAGCCCCCCACGGCGTTGATTTCGTCCACCGCCATGCGCACGCCGTTTTGCATGGGCAAGCCGAAGTCGGAGGACGGCCCGCTGAACGGACCGATCAGGCCCACTTTCAAGGGCACGAGTGCGGGAGCCGTCTGGGCCACTGCAGGTGCAGCCGGCACCAGCCCGACGAAGGCAAAGACAAAAAAAGCCCGCTGGAGCAGGGCTTGGGCGGGGCGGCCCGTTGGGGGTGAAGTCGGCATGGCGTTGGCAGAGAAAGCCCCGCAAGGGGCAACGCCTTCATGATGACGGTTGAGACGGAGTTCACGCATTGGGGTTTGCGTGCACCGCAGACCTGAGAAGACCCTTTTGCAGGCCTTTGTCAGGCTTTTGTCAGGTTTTTTTCAGGCTTCGCATTCAGCCGTTGGGGGGTCTGAGGCGGCGGGCAGCCGCGCCACGCAGTGCGTGGCTCAGGGCGTCGAGCACCTCGGACGCCAGGTTCCAGCAGTGCCAATACAGGGCCACCGGTTGGGTGTGATGCGGCACCACGTTGACCAGTTGGCCCGAATCGAGCCAGGGCTGAACCAACAGCCGCGGCAAGGCGCACACCCCCCATCCGGCCAGCACGGCGCGAACCTGGGCCTCGGAAGACGGTACAAAAATCTGCCGCAGGGCCACGCGCTTGAGGCCGAAAGCCTGCGCCACGAATTCGCGCTGCATGTCGTCCTTGCGGTTGAAGGCGATGAAGGGCACCTGCACAAACTGGTGGGCGCCCAGCCCGTCAGGAAGCCGTTCGGCCGCGAAACGGCTGCTGGCCACCAAGATGTAGTCCATCCAGCCCAGGGCCTCCATGCGGCAACCCCTGAGCGCCTGGCTGAGTGAGGTGACGCAGCCCAGCACCTGCCCTTCGCGCAGCCATTCGTGGGTGAAGTCCTGATCGTCGGTGATGATTTCAATGGGCGGGCCGCTGAGGGCGAGCTGGTCCAGCGCAGGCAGCGCCCAGGTGGCGATGCTGTCGGCGTTGATGGCCACCGAGACGCGCTCTTCATCGCGGCCGCCACCCGTCGAGCTGGGGGCCAGCTCTTTGAGGTCGTTTTCCAGGTCGGCCCGCAAAAGACGGAGCATTTTGGTGTGCTTGAGCAACAGCTGGCCGGCGGCCGTGACCTTCAGCGGCCGGCTGCGCACGATGAGCACGGTGCCCACCTGCGCTTCCAGCGCCCTCAACCGTTGGGAAACGGCCGACTGGGTGATGGACAGACGCTGGGCGGCCCGCTCAAAGCCGCCTTCTTCAATGATGGCGGCGAGGCATTCCAGCGCATCGGGGTCAAACGTACTCACAACCACGCCTCCAATTCAGTTGGCGCACGCGCAACAAGCCCAACAGAGCCCCAGCGAACGCCTTTTTCGAGGGACTCATTTTGACTTTTGCAGGGGGCACAGGGGTGATTCCTCGGATTTCCATAAGCGGAAGTGATAAATATCCAATTGGTTTAATTCGTCTTCACAAATCCGGGCGGAATTCCCATACTTGCGCAACTCGTATTTTTACAGGCAGAACGACATGCGGATCACGGTACTTGGTGCAGGGACCATTGGTGTTTGCACGGCTTGGCATCTGATTGAACGGGGCCATGAGGTGACTTTGGTGGATCGCCAGGCCGACGCGGCACTGGAGACCAGCTTTGGCAACGCCGCCCAAATTTCGGTCAGCTATTGCGAACCCTGGGCCAATCGGGAGGCGCCGCTGAAGGCGCTGAAATGGCTTTTTGATCCGGAGGGCCCTCTTAAATTCAGGCCACAACTGGATGTGGCCCAATGGAAATGGGGATTGCAATTTCTGGGCCAATGCAATGATGCCGCGTTTGAACGAAATGTAGCCCAATTGGTGGCCTTGGGGCGATACAGCCATGAAACCCTAAAGGACCTGGTGGATCGCACGGGCATTTCCTACGACCGCCTGACCCGTGGCATTGCCCATTACTACACCAGCCAAAAGGCATTCGACGACGCTGGCGCAGCCGCCGAGGTGATGCGCCGCCACGGCGTGGCCCGCCGCGTGGTCAGCCGGGAGGAATTGCTGCGGATCGAGCCCGCGCTGTCCGCCTTCGGCCACCGCATCGTGGGCGGCACCTACACCGAGAGCGACGAGTCCGGCGACTGCAAAGTGTTCACGCAGAAGCTGGCGCGGCTGTGTGAAGAAAAAGGCATGCGGTCGCTCATGCGGCACGACATCGAGCACCTGCACGCCGAGCACGGCGAGCTGCAGTCGGTGCGGGTGCGCGACCAGGTGTCGGGCCAATCCACCGCACTGGTGGCCGATGCGGTGGTGGTGGCCTGTGGCTCTTACACCACGGCGCTGCTGAAGCAAGTGGGCGTGAACGTGCCCATTTACCCCGGCAAGGGCTACAGCGCCACGCTGAAACTCCTCAAGCCTGAGGCGGCCCCCACGGTCAGCATGTTGGACGACCAGCTCAAGATTGCGATTTCCCGACTGGGCAACCACCTGCGGGTGGCCGGCACCATCGAACTGGGTGGTTTTGACCTGGCGCTGGACACGCCCCTGGCGCGCACCCGCGCAGAAATGCTGGTGCGCCGCATTGAAGAGGTGTTCCCCGGCGTGGCCGACACCCGCACGCCTGCACAGGGCGGCGACCCGCAGTTCTGGTGCGGCCTGCGCCCCGCCACGCCCACCAACATTCCGCTGATCGGCCGCACGCCGATTGGCAAGCTGTGGGTGAATGCCGGTCACGGCACGCTGGGCTGGACGCACGGCGCCGGCTCGGGCCGGGCGCTGGCCGAGCTGATCAGCGGCGAACGGCCCGCCATGGCGTTCAAGTTCTGTGGCATGCCGCCGTCAGGGCGCGGCTGACCGGTCCTTGGGCAAGGGGTGGGGGGCCATGCGCTCGCTCATCCAGCGCAGCAGGTCCAGCCACATTTGGCGCATTTCCGCGTCCAGCGGGGTGCGCAGGGCACTGGGCAATTCGATGGTGACCACCGGCATGCCCTTGTGCACGCCGCCGTAGTTGCCCAGGCTGCCCGGGAAGATGCCCACCTGGTCCAGGTACAGCCGCCCCAGCTTGGGCGGCGGGGTGCCCGGGCCGTCAAAGTCCAGCACGCCGTAGGGCGCGTGGATGCTGACGATCAGGTCGGGCTCGAACCGCGCCATTTCGTCGTGCAGGTACTGGGTTTCCGGCTCGGACAGCGGTTTGGGGCCGGGCCAGCGGCGCGGGTCTTTGCGGGTGCGTTTTTCCCAGTAAATGCGGGCGTCTCGGGCCCAGTTGGGGGTGGGAAAGTTGCGGTTCAGGTCCACGCCCCGGGCGTTCACCCGGGTGGCGGGCCGGGCCAGCAGGCCGTCGGGGTTGAGGGCGGGCACAAACCGCCAGTGCGCGTCGGCCGGTGTGTCCAGCGCCCATTGGATCCAGTGCAGCGCCAGCGACGCGGAAGACAGCTCGTCGCCATGAATGCCGCCCACCACCAGCACCCGAAACCTCGGCTCTGGGGCCACCACGTCGCGGCGGTACAGCACGCGGCCTTTGACGGAACGGCCCTCGGTGGGCACCAGCGCAGCGGCGGCACACAGCGACGCCGACACATTGGGCAGCCGGGGCACCCACTCCCGGCGTGGGCCGCTGGCGCTGGCGGCCACCGGCGGCGTGACGCCCCATTGGGCAGGCGCCAGCAGGCCGGCGCCCGGATCGCTGGCGGTGCCCACGCTGCCGGGCAGGGGGTCGCGGGGCGTCTGGCCCGTGGCGGGCCACGCCAGGCCAACGCCCACGGCCAGCCCCACCGCCCAGCGGCCCCCGGCCCAACCCCCCCCCAACGCCCGCCCCCCCCTGTTTGTGTTCATGCGGGCATTCTAGGATTCGGCCCACCACCCGTCGGGCCGGTGGCGGCAACGCCCCGGTGCTGGCATGGCCCTTGGCCATTTTTTAGAACCAAAAATGCACTTGGCGCACGTCTGCATTGGTTTGGTTGCTATGATAATAATTTAATAGCAACGAAGCCAATTGGGCCGTGCGCCAACGGCCAAAAATGCTTGAAATGCGTGGGGCCAGTTTGCGGCGGCGCGGCGGAAATGGAGGGCTTGGCCCACAATGCGCGCTCGGCGCTTCACAACCGCCATCCGGGTGCAGCCCCGGGGCCGCACGGTGCGGCTTGCGGGGCTGCACCCCCACCTTTTGGGCGTTGGCCCTGCAATCACCATGTCTGTTGCCCCCTCTGCCGTCTTGCCCGCCGGGGTTGCGCCCCCGGCCTTTTCGGAACGGACCTTGCGCGATGCGTTGGGCCAGTTCGCCACGGGCGTGACCGTGGTGACCGCCTGGGACGCCGCCAGCGGACAACCCGTGGGGTTGACGGTCAGCTCCTTCAATTCCGTGTCGCTGCAGCCGCCATTGGTGTTGTGGAGCCTGGGCCTGCGCGCCAGCACGCTGGCGGCGTTTGAGGGGTGCAGCCATTACGCCATTCACGTGCTGGCCCAAGACCAGCTGCCGCTGGCGAACCGGTTTGCCACGCGGGGCATCGACCGGTTTGCCGATCTGCCCTGGTCCGCTGGGTTGGGTAGAGCGCCGCTGCTCGCGGGCGCGCTGGCCACGTTTGAATGCCGCAACCGCAACCGCCACCCGGAGGGCGATCACGTCATTTTTGTGGGCGAAGTGCTGCGCTGCCAGAGCCGCGCCGACGCGCAGCCGCTGCTGTACCACCGCGGGCAGATGCGGGGCTGGGACGAGTGAGGCGTCGGGGCCTCAGGCGGTGACGGCCGCCATCAGCGGGTAGAGCTGGTCGTCCCAGAGTTCCATTTCATCGGCGTTGATCTGCAGGAAGTCCAGGCAGGCGGATCCGTGGGTCAGCCAGTCGGACGAGGGGGGCAACTGCTCGTGCCGTTGCACCAGATGGTCGGCCACCAGCCCCAGCGCCACCAGGCGGCGCACCGCCTCTGAAAACCGCGCGTCGCGCAGACTGTCGATGTCGTGGTGCAGCCGAATGGCCACCGCCGCCTCGCGAGGCAGGCGCCAGGTGCGCGCCACGATGGCGCCCACCACGGCGTGGTCGGTGCGGTGGTTGGCGTTTTCGGTTTGGGTGAAGCTGCGGTCTTTGCGGGCCAGTGCCTCGGTCAGGGTGCCGGTGTAGCCGCGCACCCCCATCATCATCACGGGCAGGCCCACATGGCAAAACAGCCCGAAGCTGTGGGCCAACCCCTCGTCCAGCGAGTACAGCTGCGCGCCCACGTGCTCGCAGGCCAACGCCCGGCGGGTGGAGGTTTCCCAGAAATGCGCCAGCGCGGGGGAGTGCACCGGCAGCGCGCGCCGCAGCAAAAAACCGGACAGCACCTCAACGGCGGTGTTCAGGCCCAGCACCGTCAGCGCCTGACCCACGGTGCGCACGGGCTGTGGCAGCGCAAACAAAGGGCTGTTGGCTTGGCGAATGAGGGCGGCCGCCATGGCCACGTCGGCACCGGCGATGCGGTCGATCTCTGCCCAGTCCACCTCGGCCTGGGCGGTGGCGGTGCGCAGGCGCAGCAGCAAATCCGGGCAGGGCGGAATGGCGATGTCGCGCACCGGCCCGTTGCGGCGTGCGTCGTCCAGCTCGTGTTCGATTCGGGCGTTGCTCATTGGGCCTGCAAAACCTGGTGCAGGGCATGACCGCCACACCCCGCGCGGCCATGATAGTCCCACGCCGCGTTGGCACCTAGACGAGCACCCGGCAGTGCCCCGTCACGGTGCCCTGCGCGTCCATCACGTCCAGCGCCACCGACACCAGGCGGTGTGCGGCCAGCGCATCGGCGCCATCGGTGGTGGTGACGGGGGCCAGCGTCACGCGGCCAAACTGGCGCGGGGCGCCGGGCAGCCCACGAGCGGTGCTGCGCACGGCGGCGCGCGCGTCGCTGCCGGGCAGCACGGTGGGCAGGTCCACGGCAAAGTCGCCGGGCACGGCGTTGGCAAATGGCAGCGACGCGTTCCAGCCCGAGCACACCACCGACGCGGCCGCCACGTCGGGGTGGCCCTGGGCCGACAGCACCAGTTCGGCCACGCCCGAAAAATGGTAGTCGCCCGACAGAAACACCAGATGACGGATTTGGTGCCGCACGATGAAGCCCACCAGCCAGCGCCAGGTGGCGGGGTATCCGCTCCAGCCGTCGGCACGGGCGCACAACGCGGGGGCGGCCACCAGCCGTTGTTCGGCCCAGCCGAACACGCTGCCCGTGCACAGCACTTTGGGCTGGTGCGCATGGTCCAGCAGCCATTGGGCCAGGGCATCGCGCTGCGCGGCCGACAGCAGGTGGGCGGTTTCGGCGCGTCCGTTGTGGCGCGGCTCGCGCTCGGTGCGGGTGTCCAGGGCAAACGCAGGCACGGGGCCGATGTGAAACGGCCGCCAGAAGCCGCGCACGGGCTCCTGACCCGACGCCGCAGACGCCAGCCGGGGTTGGTGGCGGCTGGGGTGCTGCCAGCGCCACTGGTAGGCCAAGGTGGCCTCAAAACCGTTGCGAAACACCGCGTCGCCCAGCGGGTCGCTGGCACCGTTCCAGTTGTCGGCGAATTCGTGGTCGTCCACCGTGAAATGGGTGGGCACCGAGGCCAGCAGCGCGCGGGTGGCGGGGCCGCCCCAGGCGGCGCGGTAGGCCTGCGCCAGGCGTTCGTCGCCCTCTTGCAGGTCGAACAGGTTGGCCGTGGCGTCGGCGTAAATCTGGTCGCCCAACAGCACCAGGGCTTGCGCGGGCTGCTGGGGGTTGAGCACCTGGCGCAGCATGCCGTGGGCTACATCGTCCACGGCGCGGCTCTCGAACGCCGTGCCGGGCCACCGACACGACGTGGCCAGCCAGGTGACGGGCGCAGCCAGCGGGGCAACGCCAGCCCCCGCGGGCGGTCTGGGCGCGTGTGGTTGCAGCGCCAGCCGCCACCAGGGCCACTGGCCCACGGGCAACCGCTGCGCGCCCCAGTGCGGCACCAGGGGACCGCCGGGCTGGGCCGTCCACGCCAACGCGAGGTGCGGCCAATCGGCCGGGTTCAGGTGGGAGACGTCGGCCAGCGACAGTCGCAGCACCCAGTAGTGCCCCGGGCCGTCCAGCAGGGTGGCGCGGTGGCCCGTGGCCGGGGTGGCGTGGTCCATGCCCTCCAGCTGCAGCGCCTGGGCGGGCAGGATCTGCCCGTCGGGGCCGCACAACGCGGGCACGGGGGACGCCCGCCAGGGGTCGTTGGCCACTTCCAGCCACACCACCAGCGTGCGCGGGCTGGCGTCTTCGGGCGTGTCCCACTGCAGCAGGGGGCCGGTCAGCACCTCGGGGCTGGCGTTGGCCAGACGGTCGCGCCAGACGCGGGGCAGCCGTTCGTGGGCCTGCGCCAGCGGGCCGGTGTCCACCCCGTGGCTGCTGGCAAAGCTTTGCGGGTTGCGCAGAAAGTCCACCAGCGCGGGGTACACGTCGCGCCAGGCGCGCTGCCCAAACAAAAAATCCATGTGGCCGTAGCCCTCGGGCAAAAACAGCCGAACCGCCCGGGAGCCGTCGGGGTGGCGGTCCTGGATCTGGCGCAGCTGGTGCCAGGAGCGCACGGCGCTTCGCGGGTCGAACACGCGGTTCTCCGTGCCGTGCGCAAACAGGATGGGAAAGGTCCAGTGCCGGTCGAACCGTTCGCGAGACAGGTCCGTGCCCGCGCCTTCGCGGTCGGTCAGCCGCTGGCGGTTGACGATGTAGAACAGCTGACGGAACACGCCCACGCTGGCGGGCCCCACCAGCGAGGCCAGCTCGCGGTGCGTGGCCTCGGCCAGGTTGGCGTGCACCCATTCGCGGCCATAAAACACGGTCATGCGGTTGCACACGGCGGTGCCGCCTTGCGGGTGCTGGCGGTGGGCGTGGTGGGCGCGGCGTTCGGCGTCTGGCCAGGGCAGGCTGGCGGCCAGGCGGTCAATGGCCTGGTCCAGCGCCGTGGGCACTGGCGGCGGCACGGGGTCAATGGCCAAGTCGGTGGGCAGCCAGTCGCGGTACAGCGCCGCCAGCTCGCCAGAAAACTGGTTGGACAGCGAAGGCACCACCCAGGGGTGCACCGCATGCACGATGGCACGGCGCACGCGGCTGTGGCCGGGCGAGGCGTCCAGCAGGCCGCGCAGCGTGGCCATGGCAAAGGCGCCCGCCCCCACGCAGTGGGCCAGCACGTCGATGGGGCCACCGGCTGCCGCAAACACGTGGGCCACGGCGGCGGGAATGTCGTGCTGGGCCACGTCGTCCATGCTGTGGTTCAGGGTGGCCGTGCGGCGCCACTGGCCGTCTGCGGCGCGGTGGTTCAGGCGGTTGGACAGCCGGTGGTCCAGCACCCACACCGTATAGCCCGCCGCCAGAAACGCGGCGGCCATGTTGCGCCCACCGGTGGTGGCGGTGGTGAACACCGTGCCGCCGTGGGCCAGGCCGTGGATCATCAGCAAATGCCCCGCAGGGGCCGGGCCTGCAACGGGCCGGTACACGGTCAGCTCCAGCGCCAGTTCGCCCGCATGCCCGCCGCCTCGGGGCACGCGCAGGGGCACGGTTTGGGGCGCGCAGGCGGGGCCGTCGACACCTTGCGGCCACAGCGGGCCGTGCTGGGCCGGGCCTGGGGGCGTCATGCGGTCGTAGTCCAGGCCGCGCAGGCTCCAGAAATGGGTCTGGAACACCGCACGCAGCCATTGGGTGGTGAACTGCGCCAGCCCGATCAGGGCGGCCGGTGTGTCGCTGGCCTGTGCCACTTGCAAGCGCTGGCGGCGGATCATGTCGATCAGGTCCACCTCCAGGGACAGCACCCCGCAGGGCACGCCACTGGATTGCACATGCAGCGCCAGATCGATTTGGACCAGCGCGTCCCACAGGTTGCGTTGACCGGGGGCGAACGCCAGGCGCTTTCGGCCCGTGGCGCTCAGCGTGGGCAGTGAGCCGTCGCTGGCGTTCAGGGTGAAGGCATAGTCCAAATTGCGGTAGCGGGCGTGGCTGCCCGCCGCGCGCCAAAGCCCTTGCAAGCGGGTCCACCAGGGTTGTGTGCCGTCGCCAGACGCCAGGTCGCTCAAGGGGCGCCGGGCGGCAAATGCCGCCAGGGCTTTCAGCCGCCGCCAGATGTCGCACCAGGCGGTGGTGGGGTCGTCGGCGGCCAGCAGGGCCACCCAGCCCTCGCCTTCGAGAACGGGCGGGGTGTCCCGCACGCTGGGGTCCAGCGCGAGGTCTTGGGGGCGGGTGTTGTGCCAAATCCGCATGCGCGCGCCCCGCAGCGGGGCAGACGGGTTGGCCAGCCAGTCGGCCAGTGGCAGCGGCACGTCCACGCCCACCACCCATTCGCGCTGGCGTTCTTCGTCGCTCCAGCAGGCGGGGGTGGCTGGCAAGCCCGCAGGGCGACGGCCCAGCCAGGGGCCCATCAGGTGTTCGTTGAATTGCAGCGCCAGTCCGCCCCGATCGGGCGCGGCGCGCCCAGGGCCTTCTGGCTGGCGCACGGGCCACGGTGCGGTCGCTGCAGGCGGCCTCAGCGGTGCGGTTTTGTGGGGCCATTGGCCGGCCGTTGTGGGCGCGGGCGCGTGTGTGGCCAGCGACTGGCCAATGGCCCGTGCGGCCACCAGCGCCAGACCGGCAATGGTGATGAACGGGTTGACGCCCACCGAGGTGGGCAGCATGGCGCCGTCCAGCACGTGCAGGCCGTCGCACACCCCGCCGTCGGCAGAAAAGACGGTGCCTTGCCAGTCCACCACGGCGGTGGTGGGGTCGTCGCCCATGGCGCAGCCGCCCAGCGGGTGCACGGTCAGGCCGTGGGGTTGCTCCACGCCTTGGGCAATGGCCGTGAAGTCGTCGGGCAGGGGCTTCCAAAGCGGGCTGGGCAGGTAGTCGCCCTGCTGAAAACCACCGGCACCCGCCGCGTCGCGCAGCCAGCGGTGCACGGCTTGGTAATAAGGCGATCGGGGGCCGTTGGGGCCTTCGGGCCAGCCAATGGACAGGGCGTCGCGGCCGTCCTCGGTGGTGAGGCCCATTTGGCCGTTGGCCTCGTCTTCGCCCATGACCAGCAGCAGCAGCGCGTGGCGGTCCAGGTCGGCTTGCAGGCCCAACAGGTCGGGTGTTTGCCCAATGGACGCCAGGTACGCGTGAAAGCCCAGCGTGCCCCCCCGCGTGTAGCGGTGCGGCAGAGACAGGGCGGCACCCAGCGCCAGCGTGGCCTGGGTGAGGGCAGAGGGCACGGCGCCGTCTTCCACGCACACCTTGCGGGGCTGGCCGCGCACGTCCAGCGTGGGGGTCAGCCAGCCGGTGATGGTGGGGCCCACCCGGTCGGCGGGCGGTTGGCGGGCTTCGTCGGGCCGGGCCATGCCGTTGGTGCGCGCCCGCAGGCCCCAGCCCAGGGCCAGTGCGTCGCCGTTGGTGGAAAACCGTTGCCCCAGCGCGGGCGAGGGGCGCAAGGGCTGAGGCCGGGTGGGGTGCGGAGCCGAGGGCTTTTGGGCCGACCGCAACAGGATTTCGGTGCTGCCCAATGCGCCTGCGGACAGCACCACCGTGTGGGCGTGCAGCCAGCGTTCGGGGCGGTTGGCCACACCCAGGTCGGCCGTGCACACCACGCGAACGGCCCAGCGGGCCGGGCGGCCGGCGGGGGTGTGCAGGCGGCTGCCCGCCGCCAGCGGGCGCACTTCCAGCACCGTCAGGCCGTTGACCAGTTGCGCACCGGCACGCACGGCATCGGGCAGCACATGGGTGACGGTGGTGTGTTTGGCCCCCACATTGCAGCCGGTGAAGCAGTTGCCGCAGCGGGTGCAGGCCTTGAGGGCCACGCCCGCAGGGCTGGTGCCGTCGGTGTTGGCCACGGTGATGGGCACGGCTCGGGCCGCTTCGCCCATGCTCTGGCCCAGTCGGTCCAGCGCCTGGAATTTGCGCAGCTGCGGTGCGCCTTCAAAGGGCTGGGCCTGCAGCACCGCTTGGGCGGTGGTCATGGCGTCTTGGAGGGCCTGGCGGTGGGCCGCGTGTTCGCGGTAGTGCGCGGGCCACGCCGGGTGGGTGAACAGCGCGGGGTCGGGCTGCACGGCCACCCCGGCATTGATGAGGGAGCCGCCGCCCAGGCCGTTGCCCACCAGCACCGACACGTCGCCGTGGCGGCGGTAGTCCAGCACACCGTCGGCATTGCCGATGCCGGCGGAATCGGCCCCTTGCTGGATGCGGACCTGGCCGGGCAGCGTGCCGATGTCCTGGGCGAACTCGCCCAGTGCGTGTTCGCGCCCGCGTTCCAGCACCCAGACTTGCCGGTCGGCAGCGGCCAGTTCCCGGGCGGCAAAACTGCCGCCATAGCCGGTGCCCACCACCAGCACATCGGCAACTGATGCATCATCCACAGACCCGAGCCACTCTTCGGCGGCGATTGACCAGCGCGTTTGTCGTTCCGACATCGGCTCCTCCTGCTGTATTTCTCGAAACATTAGAGCATGGACCTTGCGTTGTTCCGCCGGGCGCTGGACGCTCGCGCCGCCTCGGTGCTGGACGTGGAAACCGCTCGCGCCTCGCTGGGGGTGCGGGCGCACCAGTCCATTCGCGCCAAGTGGGCCATGTGGCTGTTTGGCAGCGGCACCACCTGGGCGCTGTGGGGCGACTTGCCGCCCCTGCACCTGGTGGCCTGGTTTTTGCCCCTGGCCCTGATGGCCGAGGTGAACTGGCGGGTGTGCCGCCGTGTGGTGGCCCGCCTGCCCGATGCCCAGGCCCCGCAACTGCGGGAAATGGAGTTGACGCTGTGGTGGATTTCGACCGTGAACCAGGCCCTGGCGGGCAGCACGGTGTGGTGGTTTGGCGCTGGCGAAAACATGGGGCTGGCCGCACTGGCCACCGCCCTGCAGCTGGTGTACGTGGGCGGCGCCATGATCAACGCCTCCACCCATCCGCCGACCTTCGTCACGGGTGCGTTCATCAACCTGTTTGCGGCGGCGCTGTTCTGGCTGGTGCAAGACGGCCAGCACCTGCCGCTGGTGCTGTCGCTGGTCAGCGCGGGCTTGCTGCTGACCCGGTTGTCTCGCCAAATGGCCGACAACCTGCGCGAGTCCATTCGCATGCGGTTTGAAAAGCAGGAGCTGCTGGACCAACTGGCCGCCGAGAAGAAAGTGGCCGAGGAGGCCACGCAGTTCAAGTCGGCGTTTCTGGCCAACATCAGCCACGAGGTGCGCACCCCCGTCAGCGCCATCAAGGGCATGACCTATCTGGCGCTGAAGTCCGAGCTGACGCCCCGCCAGCGGGACTACCTGAACGTCATCCAGCAATGCAGCGAGCACCTGCACGGGCTCATCAACCAGGTGCTGGATTTCTCCAAGGTCGAGGCCAGCATGCTCACCCTGGAGCGCACGCCCTTTGCCTTGAGCCAGGTGCTGGACACCGTGCACGCCATGCACGCCGACCGGGCCATTGCCAAGGGCCTGACGCTGCGCGTGAACCGCGCCCCCGGCGTGCCCGACCGACTGGTGGGCGACCCGCTGCGGCTGACGGAAATCTTGGTCAATTTCGTGAGCAACGCCATCAAGTTCACCGAGACCGGCCATGTGGTGGTGGACGTGACCGTGCGCGACCAGCGCCCCGGCCGCGTGAAGTTGCAGGTGTCGGTGCAGGACACGGGCATTGGCCTCACGGCCGACCAAATGACCCGTCTGTTCCAAAGCTTCAGCCAGGCCGACGCCTCCACCCCCCGCAAATACGGCGGCACCGGGCTGGGGCTGGCGATTGCCAAAAAACTGGCCGAGCTGATGGACGGCGAAGTGGGCGCCCACAGCGAGGCAGGGGCCGGCTCCACCTTCTGGTTCAACGCCTGGTTCGACCGGCCCGACCCGGCCACGGGGCCCCAAGCGGCCACCGCCACGGCCACCGCGATGGCTTCTTCCACGTCCGTTCCCCCTTCTGGGGTCGTTGCGCCGGAGTCGGCAGCGGACCCAGGGCCAGCCGCGGCCGCAACCGGGTGCGCGGGCAAGGTGGGGGGGCCGAGCGATGCGGCGCTGCCCCCGGCGGCAGACGCGCCCGCGTCTGGGTCCTGGCGCGAGTCCGCCCCCCCGTCCGAACGCCTGCTGGCCGCCCGGCGCCCCCCCCGGGGGCCCGACCAGCGGCCGGCCACCACCTGGGCGCAGGCGTTGGCCGGCTTTGCCCAAGACGACGACCCCCGGTGCGTGGCGCACCTCAACGCCCATGCCGACGCGCTGGCCGAACACCTGGGCGCCGCCTACGGCCCGCTGGAACGGGCGGTGCTGGCCTACCGCCTGCCCGAGGCCACCCGCCTGTTGCACAGCCTGGGTTACGCCAACGCGCAGGCCACCACCGCGCCACCGCCGGACGACCGGGCCTGCGTGCTGGTGGTGGACGACACCCCCGTCAACCTCACACTCATGGCCGACCTGCTGGGCGACCGGTACCGGGTTCGGGTGGCCACCTCGGGCGAGCGGGCGCTGGCCATCGCCACTTCGGCCACGCCGCCCGATCTGGTGCTGCTGGACGTGAACATGCCCGGCTGGGACGGTTACGACACGCTGCGCCAGCTCAAGCAGCATGCGGGCTGTGCCGCCATTCCGGTGCTGTTCGTCACCGCCCGCACTCAGCTGGCAGACGAAGAACGCGCCCTGGCCCTGGGGGCGGTGGATTTCATCACCAAGCCCATCAGCCCCCCGCTGGTGCGCCAGCGGGTGCAAACCCATCTGGCGCTGGCGCGCGCCCAGCGCGTATAGGATGCGCGCCACAGCCATTCCTGCCGGAGCCCGACATGCGCGCCTTGCTCGTTGACGACCATGTGATGTTCACCCAGAGCCTGCGGTTTTTGCTGGAGGACCTGGACCCCACGCTGGAATGCCTGACGGCCCGCTCCATTGCCGACGCGGTGGCCATGGACGGCCCTTTCGATCTGGTGCTGCTGGACTACGCCTTGCCCGACAGCCAGGGCCACCAGGGCCTGACCCGCGTGCTGGCCGCGCACGAGGGCGCCACCGTGGTCGTGCTGTCGGGCGACACCCGACCGGGCCTGGTGCACGAGCTGGTGGACCTGGGGGCGGCGGGTTTCGTGTCCAAGGCGGCCGACACCGACACCCTGCTGCACGCCCTGCGCATCCTGCTGCAAGGCGGCGTGGTGTTGCCACCCGAGGCCCTGGCCGCCCAGGCCGTTGCCGCGCCTGCCGCCATGCCCGACGCGCTGCACGCCCTGTCGCCCCGCCAGCGCGACTGCCTGATGAAGCTCATTCAGGGCAAAACCAACAAAGCCATCGCCCGCGAGCTGGACCTGGCCGACAGCACCGTGAAAACCCACATCTCCGCCGCCTTCAAGGCCATGGGCGTGAGCAACCGGGCCGAAGCGGTGTTCCGCGCGGCATCCCTCGGGTTGGTGCCATCTTCTGGCACCCGATGACATCAAAAAGAAGAGCTTAAAAGCCTTTAAATTCGTGCGCCAGAGGCTGTTTTTTCATAAAAAACAGGCCGCCCTGGCGTGGGCGCATCCGTTCGGTGCCAGGCCAGGCGCCGTGGGGCCGATCACGCCTGCAGCGCACACCGCACCGGCTTGGCGCCCAGCACGTCGGTCAGCACCTGGGGCGCCAAGCCCACCAACAAGCCACGCCGCCCGCCGTTGATGGCAATGCGCGGCAACGCCAGGATGGTTTCTTCCACGTAGATCGGCATCGTCTTGCGGGTGCCAAACGGGCTGGTGCCCCCCACCCAGTAGCCGCTGTGGCGGTTGGCCACCTCGGGCGTGCAAGGCTGCACGGACTTGGCACCCGTTTGCCGCGCCAGGTTTTTGGTGGACACGCTGAGGCTGCCGTGCATCAGCACCAGCAGCGGTTTGGCGTCCTGGTCTTGCATGACCAGCGTTTTCACCACCGTGTACGGGTCCAGCCCCAGCGCCGCCGCGCTGTGCTTGGCCCCGCCGTGCTCCACGTAGTCGTAGGGGTGTTCGGTGAAGGCCACGCCGTGCGCCTTCAGCCAGGTGGTGGCCGGCGTTTCGGACCCGTGCCCGCCGGGTGTGGCCTTCTTGGTCATCGCACGCGCTGGCACCAGCCTTCGCCCACGGCCAGCCCGCGGAAATCGCTGTGCCAGGCGCCGGTTTCGGTGTCGAAGCGGATGCGCTCGTTGTCCAGTGCCGTCAGCACCAGGGTGTCGGCCACGGCAAAACTGTGGGCCTTTTGTCCATCCACCCACACCTCGCGCAGTGCGCTCGCGTCGGCACGCAGGGTCAGGCTGCGTTCCCACACCGACCCGCTGGGGGTGTAGGGCACCACACAGGCCCAGCGCACGCTCCAGTCGCGCGGCGCGGGCAGCGGCTGGGCCTGCAGCACACCCAAAGCCTGTACGCCCAGCCCACCGGCCAGCAGCGCCGCGAGCAGCGTGGCCAGCAGGCCCAGCCCGGCACGGCCAGTGCCGGTCTTTGCGGGGCGGAACACTGGGGCCAGT
>JACCDH011038765.1_pt1 | contig 25708 bp, 23 predicted proteins | sample 7442481 | NCBI WGS metagenome assembly JACCDH01 (sample SAMN15323433, study PRJNA562643) | freshwater metagenome | isolation source: river surface water | place: USA:Blue River Watershed | collected 2017-08-15 | reverse complement strand
CTTAATCATCATGTCAATCGTGGGCGGTGCTATTCTACCTCCTTTGGCAGCAACTTTATTTAAAATCAATACCAATGTTGCTTTAGCAATACCGATGTTTTGTTTCGCATACATCGTATATTATGCATATAAAGGATCAATAATTAAAACAAATGAATAAGTATCTGTTAATTTTAGATTTAGTTGATGAGGCTGAATCCATTAAACAATATGAAGCTTACCATCAGCAGATTCCTGGAGAAATCGATCAAAGCATTCGGCAGGCAGGAATTGTTTCGATGGAAATATATCGTTTCGGGAATCGATTGATCATGGAAATGGTCACGAACGAAACATTTTCGTTTGAGAATAAAGCAAAACTTGATGCTGAAAATCCGGCTGTTCAAGCATGGGAAAAAATGATGGATAAGTTCCAACAACGAATACCAGGTTCAAAAATCCATGAAAAATGGGTCTTAACAACAAAAATATTTAGCCTAAATTAAACCTATGTCACAGTTATTTTTACAAATTAATCCTTCTGACAATCTTCTCGTAGCTTTACAAGACCTTAAAGCAGGAACAATTATTCACCATGCTGGAAATGAAATTCACTTACAGGATGACATCGCAGCTAAACATAAATTTACAACAGAGGCTATAGACAAAGAAGGAAAAGCTTTTATGTATGGCGTGTTAGTAGGGCATGCAAGTCAAGATATTCCAAAAGGAGGCTTAATACATACTTTTAATTTACATCATGCCTCGCAAGACTTCGTTGGCAAACAAAAAGATTATACTTGGACGAGTCCTGATATCAGCAAATTTCAACATCGCACATTTAACGGATTCCATCGCGCAGATGGTCAAGTGGGCACACAAAATTATTGGCTGGTTATTCCCCTCGTATTTTGTGAAAACAGAAATATTGAATTACTAAAAAATGCATTTGTGCAAGGGCTTGGCTTTCAGAAGAATGATTCAATCACGAATCAAGTAATTCATCTAAAAAAACAATATGAGGCTGGGGAAAAACTAAGATTGGATGTAAGTTCATCCGAAGTCATGATTGGTAAAAGTCCCTTATTCCCCCATGTTGATGGCATAAAATTCTTAACTCATGAAAGTGGGTGCGGAGAGAATCAAGATGATTCGATGAATCTATGTGCATTATTAGCGGGTTATTGTGTTAATCCAAATGTAGGTGGCATTACGGTTTTAAGTTTAGGGTGCCAACATTCTCAAATCGAGGTATTTAAGCAAAAATTAAGCGAAAAAGATGCTCATTTCAATAAGCCAATTCATTTCTTTGAGCAACAACAAGACGAAGGAAGTGGCGTAGAAAACTTACTGAATGAAGTTGTACTAAAAACCTTTGAAGGATTAATTGAAATCAATAAAATTGAACGTAAACCGGCTCCACTATCTGCCTTACGCGTAGGAGTAAAATGTGGGGGATCTGATGGATTTTCAGGTATTTCGGCGAATCCAGCAATTGGACATACAGCTGATATACTCGTTGGGCTAGGTGGAACCGTCATGATAGCGGAATTTCCTGAACTTTGTGGAGTTGAACAAGAACTTCAAAATAGATCTGTTAATACGGAAGTTGCAGACAATTTTGGAAAAATGATGCGCGAATATGCCAAAAGGGCCGCTGCCGTTGGCGCTGGTTTCGACATGAATCCATCCCCTGGAAATATCAAAGACGGATTAATAACGGATGCGATTAAATCAGCAGGCGCCGCAAAAAAAGCGGGATCTTCTCCGATCGTTGACGCATTAGGATATGGTCAATATGCAACGAAAACCGGATTAAACCTTGTTTGTACGCCTGGAAATGATGTATTAGCAACTACGGGGATGGCAGGTGCAGGAGCAACAATACAATTATTCACAACGGGTTTAGGTACCCCTACAGGCAATCCGATTAGCCCAATGGTAAAATTGTCAACCAATACCCGCTTAGCCGAAAAACTACCAGAAATCATAGATATCGATTGCGGTCCCATTATTCGTGGCGAAAAAACGGTTGAAGAAATGGGAGAGGAAGTAATGGAGTATATCATTAAATTAGCATCTGGAGAAATTACCACAAAAGCGATGGATTTGGGACAGGATGATTTTATGTTTTGGAGGAGAGGGGTTTCTTTGTAAATGTTTGAGGTAAGAAGTAAGAGGTAAGAGGTAAGAATTAAGAGCTATCCATCGGACTTCGGACTGACAACAAGAGACTGATTATTTATAACCCTAAACTTTAGCCTAGGGATCCCCAGACTAAAGTCTGGGCTAATAAAAGTCTAGTTATTAGCCTTCGGACTAGTGACTGGTGAGTAGCGACTAAACACATTATTCTATGAAATTTTCATTAAAAGGTAAAAAAGTAGTTGTAACAGGTGGTTGCTCGGGAATTGGGGAATCAATAGCCGAGTTGTTTCAACAGCAAGGAGCAGAGGTTCATGTAATCGATTTAACTTCACCTTCGAAAGTCCCAAATTTAAAAATTAATTATCATCAAGCAGATATAACAGATTTTGAGGTTGTCGAACAAATTGCCACGCGTATTTCCCCCATCGATATTCTCATCAATAATGCGGGGATTCCGCAGATTGGGAACTTAGAAAAAACGCAACCTGCAGACTTTCAGCGCATATTCGATGTAAATGTAAAAGGAGCATACCATTGCATGTTAGCCTTTATTCCCTTCATGGTAACCAATAAATCAGGCGTAATTCTGAACATGGCATCCGTTGCAGCCTCCGTTGGGATTCCAGATCGGTTTGGGTATTCCATGACAAAAGGGGCCATTCGATCCATGACCTTATCCATTGCAAAAGACTACATTTCGCACGGAATTAGATGTAATTGTATTTCACCCGGAAGGGTTCATACACCGTTTGTTGACGGATTTATTGCTAAAAATTACCCCGACAATCAAGCAGAAATGTTTGAGAAATTATCTAAAACTCAACCCATGGGTCGAATGGCTAAACCAAACGAAATTGCTAATTTAGCCCTATATTTATGTTCAGATGAGGCTTCCTTTATAACAGGATGTGATTATCCCATTGACGGTGGATTTATTTACTTAAACAATTAAAACCTATGAAAACGAAAATTTTATCAATCATTCTTTTACTCAGTTTGAGCCTAAGCTCATTCAAAACAGCAGAAAACCCTACGCGCATCGTCTTTTTTGGCGATTCCATCACACAAGCCGGTGTAGGTAAAACAGGCTACATTACCAAAATGGCCGAAATGTTGGGAACCCTGGGTTTAGCGAGTAAATATGAATTAATCGGAGCAGGAATTGGAGGAAATAAAATATATGATTTATACCTACGCCACGAAGAAGATGTTCTAGCAAAGAATCCCAACGTCGTTATTATCTATGTAGGCATAAATGATGTTTGGCACAAGACAAGTTCGAGAACGGGAACAGATGCCGACAAATTTGAAAAGTTCTACAACGCTTTAATTAAGCGACTACAAAAAGCTAATATTCAGGTAGTTATATGCACACCAACGGTCATTGGAGAAAAATTTGATGCGACGAATGAAAACGATGGAGACCTAAATGCATATTCGAATATCATCCGCAAAATAGCTGCTGACAATCAATGTAAATTGATCGATTTGCGTAAAATTTTCTTAGGATACGAGGAAAAAAACAACATCGAAAACAAGGCATCAGGTATTTTAACTACCGATCGCGTACATTTAAATGAGGCGGGAAATCAATTCCTTGCCGAAACCATGTGGGAAACCATCAAATCTTTATAGTCCATGCAATTAGTAAGAATAGGAGCGTTTGAGAAAGAAAAGCCTGCCGTTTTAATTGGCAATCGATATTTTGATGTATCAGAACATATTACCGATTACAATGAAGCCTTTTTTGCGAATGACGGTTTAACCAAACTTGCACACGTTTTAGCGACAAAAGATTTGCCAGAAATTTCAAATCCTTCTCGCATCGGTTCATGTGTAGCTCGTCCTTCTAAAATCATTTGTGTAGGACTCAATTATGCCGACCATGCGCGTGAAACTGGTGCTGAGATTCCGAAAGAACCCATCTTATTCTTTAAAAGTACAACGGCTCTATGTGGCCCAAATGATTCTGTGATTATTCCAAAAGGTTCTACAAAAACGGATTGGGAAGTTGAATTAGCTATTGTAATCGGCAAAAAAGCACAATATGTTTCTGAATCAAGAGCATATGATTATGTTGCTGGCTACTGTTTACATAATGATTATTCTGAAAGAGAATATCAATTAGAAAGAGGAGGTAATTGGTCGAAGGGGAAAGGTTGTGATACATTTGCCCCTTTGGGACCCATGTTAGTGACAAAAGATGAGATAGATGACGTGCATCAACTTTCTATGTGGTTAGATGTCAATGGTAAACGATTCCAAACTTCAAATACAGACCAATTGATCTTTAAAGTACCACAAATAGTGTCTTATATTTCACAATTTATGACATTATTACCTGGAGATGTCATTTCTACGGGAACACCTCATGGAGTGGGACTAGGGTTTAAACCTCCCATTTATCTACAAGCTGGTGACGTTGTCACATTAGGTATGGATGAATTAGGCGTTCAAAAACAGACTGCAATCGCCTATTCAAAATGATTGATGCCCATCAACACTTCTGGAATTACGATGCCGAACGTGATACGTGGATAACAGATGATATGGTCGCGATTCAAAAGGATTTCTATCCTGATGTAACGTTATTTCATTCCAAAGGCATTAATGCTTGTGTTGCCGTTCAAGCATCATCAACTGAAGAAGAAACCTTATTTTTATTAGCGTTAGCTGAACAATCAGATTTTATTCAAGGTGTAGTAGGGTGGGTCGATTTACAACAAGACAATATTGAAGATCGACTTGCCTATTTTTCACAATTTGAGGCGCTAAAAGGATTTAGACATATTGTACAGGGTGAAAAAAATCCCGACTTTTTAAAAGAAAAAGCATTCTTAAGAGGCGTTCGTGCATTAGATGCTTTCGATTATACATATGACCTGCTCATAATGCCACATCAATTAGCAGCAGGAGTTGAATTTTGCCAACAATTGGATCAAAAGATTATTTTGGATCATTTGGCTAAGCCACCAATTAAATCAGGCGATTTAAGGTTGTGGAAAAACGAAATAAGTGCATTCAAAGAATTGGAACACGTTTCAGCGAAAATATCTGGCTTAATCACGGAAGCCGATTGGCAAACTTGGAATCCAGCGCAAATAATTAATACGATTCATGTGGCTTTAGAGGTATTTGGCCCAGATCGTTTATTATTTGGAACCGATTATCCCGTAGTAAAACTAGCCGGTGAATTAGATCAATGGATCGAGGTTTACCGATCAGGCATCAATTCATTAAGTGATTCTGAGCAAGCAAAATTGAATGAACTAAATTGTAAAAACTTTTACGCATTGGATTAATATGAATCTAGGACTCAAAGAAAAAGTAATTATTGTAACCGGAGGGGCCAAAGGAATCGGTGCAGGAATCAGCCAGGCTTTAGGGTTAGAGGCGGCCATGGTGGCTATTGTTGGTCGAAATATGGCCGACAATCAAGCTTGCATCGATCTTATACAAGCAACGGGTGGACAGGCTTTTTCCTTTGTTGCCGAATTAACAAAACCCGAAGAATGTACCAGGGTAATACAAGAAATTGCAGATACTTTTGGGCGAATTGATGGATTAGTCAATAATGCGGGAGTAAATGATGGTGTAGGTTTGGCAAATGGAAATTATGAAAAGTTCATGCAATCCTTGCACGCTAATTTGATTCATTATTACCTTTTGGCACAAGCCTGTTTACCTTATTTAATCAAGAGCAAAGGCGCGATTGTGAACATCGGTTCCAAAACAGCTGAAACGGGACAAGGCGGAACTTCTGCTTATGCTGCCGCAAATGGCGGCAGAAACGCATTAACGCGAGAATGGGCTGTAGAATTATTACCTCATAATATCCGAGTAAACGCGGTTATTGTCGCAGAATGTTATACTCCATTGTATGAAAAATGGATTCAAACATTGGATAATCCCAAAGAAAAACTAGCTGAGATTGAAGCTAAGATCCCTTTAGGAAATCGGATGACGACAGCAGATGAAATAGGGGCAATGGTTGCCTTTTTATTATCCCCGAAATCAAGCCATACGACAGGCCAACTCATTCATGTAGATGGCGGCTATGTTCATTTAGATCGAGCACTATGATTAATTACGCCCACATAGAAAGTCCAGGACTATTAGTTAATCCAGAAACTGTCCAACATAACATTCAATGGGTTCTTAAGCAGGTGGATAATAATCCCGATCGATTACGCCCGCATATTAAAACGCATAAAACCCGTGAAGTCAATCAATTATTATTGGCTGCTGGAATTACAAAATTCAAAGCTGCAACCATTTCGGAGGCCGAATTACTCGCATTAGATGAGGCTCCCGATGTGTTATTGTCGATGCAACCCACAGGAACTACATTAACACGTTTTGTTAAACTCTGCAATAAATACCCTAAGACATCCTTTGCCTGTTTATTAGATGATGAACAGGCGGCGAATGCATTAAATTCGGTAGCGGATAATCAACGTGTGTTTGTCGATTTGAACATGGGCATGAATCGTACAGGGATTAAACCCGAAGATTCCTTACCATTAATTCAACGAATTCAAACATTACCAAACTTAATACTTGTTGGCCTGCATGCTTACGATGGCCATATTCGTGACCTCGACCTAGAAGTCCGTAAGCAACACATTAAAGACGATTTCCAAACTTTTTATTCCCTTTTATCCAAGGTACCGGAAGATTTAGAACTTGTCGTAGGTGGAACTCCAAGTTTTTTAATTCATCGACATAATCCCCATTATGTTTGTAGCCCAGGAACATTTGTGTTTTTTGATACTGGATATGCCAACTTGTTTCCAGAAAATAGCCTAAAAATAGCTGTTGAGGTAATCGGTCGGGTGATTTCAATTCCTACCGATCACACAGTTACCATTGATGTAGGTCATAAATCGGTAGCGGCTGAAAATAGCATCGAAAACCGACTGAAGTTCATCGATCATCCGGAGTGGAAATTGATTAGCCAAAGTGAAGAGCACGGCGTCATCGAAGTAGGCGATAGTTCAACATTAAGAATCGGCGATATTGTTCGCATGTATCCTTACCATATTTGTCCCACAGTAGCTTTGCATCAGTATTTGCAGGTTGGCGATGGTCAAGTTTGGAAAGTAGTAGCACGAGATCGTAAACTAACCATATAAGATGTTTATTATAGACGCACATTTGGATTTAAGCATGAATGCGCTCGAATGGAATCGCGATTTGCGCGCAACTATTCAGGAGATCAATGCACGTGAGCAGCATTTAACTGATAAACCCGACCGCGGTTTAGCAACTGTATCCTTGGATGAATTAAGAAAAGGAAATATCGGTTTAGTTGTGGCTACTCAAATCGCTCGTTTTGTAGAACGAACTAGTGATTTACCTGGTTGGCATTCCCCAGAACAAGCCTGGGCTCAGACACAAGGGCAATTAGCTTATTACAAAGCGCTTGAAAAGTCGGGCGATTTACGTCCCATACGAAATCTGCCTGAATTGTATGCGCATTTAGCCGTTTGGCCGAGTGATCAAAAAACGATTGGCTATATTTTAAGCCTCGAAGGGGCAGATTCAATCGTCTCGGTGGAATATTTAGAAGTTGCACATGAATCAGGATTACGCGCATTAGGACCTGCTCATTATGGTCCGGGCCGCTATGCCCAGGGGACAAATTCTACAGGTGGTTTAGGGCCAAATGGCAAAGACCTCCTTCGTAAAATGGAAGAATTAAATATCATATTAGATGCGACACATTTATGTGATGATAGTTTTGAGGAAGCCTTGGAACATTTTAATGGACATATTTGGGCTAGTCATCATAATTGTCGGGCCCTTGTCAACCACAATAGGCAATTCACAGACGAACAATTCAAAAAGCTCATACAACGTGGAGCTGTAATAGGAATGCCAATGGATGCTTGGATGATGGTTCCCAATTGGGAAAAGGGAAAATCAACTCCAAAATCCATGGGGGTTACCTTAAATACGATGATTGACCACCTAACACATATCTGTGAATTAGCTGGAAATACGGATCATGTGGGTTTAGGAACTGACTTGGATGGAGGATTTGGAAAGGAACAATGCCCGGCTGACATCGAGACAATTGCCGACTTACAAAAAATACCTGATTTATTACTGAAACGTGGTTTTACCGCTGATGATATCAAGAAGATTTGTCACCAAAATTGGCTGAATTTCTTAGAGAAAGCCTGGGCCTAATGCCTGGGAGGTGGGCTAATGGATGTCCAGCCACCATCAACTACTAAGGTTTGTCCCGTAATGTGTTTACTCTGTTCGGATAAAAAGAATAGGGTAGTATCCGCAATATCACTGACATCTGCTGCTTTGCCTAAAGGAGTGATTTCAGCCCAATCTTGTTGGTATTCCGTGTTTTTCAAAGTACGCTCCGTAATCGTTGCTCCAGGAGAAACTGCGTTAATGCGTATCTGAAAAGGGGATAGGTCAATGACCAAATTCTGTACTAATTGATTTAATGCGGCCTTGGTCATGCCATAAGCAGCTAAATCAGGATGTGCTTGATGTCCAGTCACGGAAGACATCACCACAATAGAACCGGAAAGATTGTGATCCTTTAAAAATCGCGCAACCGTTTGAATTAAAAAGAAGGTTCCCGAAAGATTTACACGTAAAATCTGATCCATCGATGCCTTAGTATAAGTCCAGAAATCGCCAAAAGTGGTAATCCCTGCATTACAAACAAGCCCAGCCAGTTCGCCGGGACTTGATTGTAATACTTTAGCTAATTCTGTTAAAAAAGCCTCAGAAGCTGCATCTGCTTGAATACCGATAAACTTATTTAAGCCTAATTGTTTCAACTTTTTGCTCGCTTCGTCAAATACTTGTGCATCAAGCTCATTCCAAATCACAAAATGCCCTTGGACCAACAATTGTTTGACCAATTCGAAACCAATTCCTTGGCCAGCACCCGTGATGACGAACTTTTTCATTAATGCGAATCTCTTGTTACGATAGAACCAGAACCACCTTTTAAGAAATCAAAGTCGGCCCCTTGATCAGCTTGTTCAACGTGGTCGATAAATAAACCTACATATCCACGCGGCATTGATGGAGGTGTAAAAGGCTGTGCAATTTTACGTTTGACCAATTCTTCCTCTGAAACTTCCCAGTTGATAGAACGATTCTCCACATCCAATGCAATGAAGTCTCCATTCTGAACCCAATTTAATGGTCCTCCTGCAGCCGATTCTGGGGAAATATGTAAAATAACTGTACCAAACCCTGTACCACTCATCCGGCCATCGGAAATCCGTACCATATCCTTAACTCCTTTTTCAAGTAATTTCTTCGGAATTCCCATATTACCCACCTCGGCCATCCCTGGGTAACCTTTGGGACCTACATTTTTCAGTACCATCACGGACGATTCATCAATTTCCAATTCAGGAGAATCAATGCGTGCATGGTAATCCTCAATATTTTCAAATACAACTGCCTTCCCTCGGTGTTTGAATAATTCTGAAGAAGCAGCAGATGGCTTTAATACAGCACCATTAGGAGCTAAATTACCACGAACAACGGCTATCCCTGAATCGGGTTTAAAGGGTTCAGCAAACGTCGAGATAATGGAAGGATCGTAAATCGGAGTATCCGTAATATTTTCTCCAACTGTCTTACCGTTGACCGTTATGCTACTTGTATGTAAATGTTCCTTCATTTGATTCATCAATGCTGGCAATCCACCTGCATAGTATAAATCCTCCATAAAATGAGCACCTGAAGGCTGAATATTAGCTAACAAAGGAATATTCAATGAAAACTTATCAAAATCATCTAAATGTAAATCAACACCTATGCGACCTGCAATGGCCAACAAGTGAATTACAAAATTTGTAGAACCTCCGGTTGCGGCATTCACTCGAATCGCATTTTCAAAGGCTTGGCGGGTTAATACTTGAGACAATTTCAAATCCTCATTCACCATTTCCACAATACGCCTTCCTGAATGTTGTGCCAAAACCTTTCTTCGTACATCAGCCGCAGGAATCGCAGCATTTTGAGGTAAACTTAAACCCAACGCTTCCACCATGGTTGCCATCGTTGAAGCAGTTCCCATGACAGCACAATGTCCCGGTGTACGAGCCATACAGGCCTCTGCCTCGATAAATTCCTTTTGAGATAATTCACCCAATTTATAAGCTTCGGCAAAACGCCAAACATCCGATGTCCCAATTTCCTTTCCCTTAAACTTTCCCTTCATCATGGGGCCACCTGAAATAACCAAGGTTGGCAAATCAACACTACATGCACCCATCACGAGGGAGGGGGTCGTTTTATCACAACCACACATTAAAACAACTCCATCAATGGGATTAGCACGAATTGATTCCTCAACATCCATACTGGCCAAATTACGATAAAGCATCGCAGTGGGCTTAATCAAAGTTTCTCCTAAGGACATCACTGGAAATTCAACAGGAAATCCACCTGCTTCGATAATCCCCTTTTTTACAAATTCAGCTAATTCCCTGAAATGTGCGTTACAAGGCGTCAACTCAGACCATGTATTACAAATCCCGATGACAGGTTTTCCTTGAAAATAATCATCAGGAATACCTTGGTTTTTCATCCAAGCACGGTAAATAAAGCCATCCTTTCCAGTTTTTCCAAACCATTGTTGGGAGCGTAAATTCGGTTTCATAATTTATTCTAGGTCTATTGTTTTCTTTAATACAAAACTATGGTCTTTACCAAACTGATAAAAACAAACCCGTCGGCCTGATTCAACATCAGCATAGGGGTCATTGGTAAATTTAAATTGTCTGGCTATGGTGGACTTATCAAAATACAAGGAATCCGCCCCAACATATCCAAAAGCTTGACTACCTTTCAAGGTAGGAAAATTAATTCGTTTGATGTGTCCTGATTTAATTTCTAAAGCAAATATTTCAACCTGTTTACTTGATTTAATCCCTAAAAGCCAACATTCCGGCACATCATCTCCATTCAAATCGGCCAACAAAACTTGGCGCAATGTTAATTGATTCAAGGAGTATTGGCCAACAAGGCGATTGCTTTTACTAATAACAATATTTCCATTTTCCAATCTAGCTTCAAAATCTTCAAATAAAGCACTCATAGGGCTTGTTCGGGAAATCTGAAGGGTGTCTAACAATTCTTTGCGCAATAATGAATCAGAATGTTCTGCAAGTGTTAATTGATCTTGCAGGCTAACCTGCACGGCTTCTTCCTCCGAATTTGTCACAAAATAGAGCAAGAAAACCAAGGTGGCTAATAATACAATAAACAATAATGATTTAATGAGACGCATGAACGACACTTTCTATGATTTCAATCGCTTTCATGAGCGTAACACGTGGACAGGCAAAATTTAAACGAACAAAATCGCCTCCCTTAAATTGATCACCCCGCAAAACATGCAACCCTGCTTCAAATAAACGCTTTTGAAGATCGCCATGCAATTGCGCATCAAAACCTATCCAAGCTAAATAAGTAGCTTCTAATGGTAACATCTTGATGCCGGGCAACTGATTCATGGCATTGAGCAACAAATCATGATTTGAACGTAAATAGGGCAGAAGCGAATCCATCCAATCCGAAGGCATCGCATATGTGGCTAACATGACTTCGATACTGTGTCGAGAAAGCATTGGGAAGAATCCAAATGTCTTCTTTTGGAAAGCTAATCGAGTGGCAGCATCTGGAATAATAGCTACAGCTCCTCCCAATCCAGCCGTATTATAGGCTTTAGACGTAGCAAAAAATGAAATTTCGCTTTGGATGCATGTATGCTTTACGGCCGTATTAATCTTTAAATCTGCATGAATCTCATCTGAGATAATCATACAATCATATTGCTTGCACAATGATTTAATTCGAAGAATCTCATCAGCCGTAAAAACTGTTCCACCAGGATTATGTGGATTGCAAAACAAAAATACCTTTGGCCCCTTTTTTAATGCTTTTTCGAATGCCTCAAAATCATAGGTCCAACGGCCTGCTACTTCAATCATTGGAAAAGTATGTAGGGGATGCCCCAACCAGCCAGAAACTAAATGAAAAGGATGATAAACGGGAACAGCCGTCAAAATACCATCATTTGGGGATGAAAATGCAGCACAAGCAGCCGTAATTCCCGGTACAATTCCAGGAATCCAAACTTGCCAGTCTAATTGGGTTTCCCAACCATAATCTTTGGCAATTTTCTGTTGGGCCGCAACCTGCAAAGATTCAGGCACAATCGAATAGCCTAAAATTTTATGATCCGTAATGGAATCTAAGGCAGCAATAATTTCTTCAGCAACTGGAAAATCCATATCTGCCACAGGCATCGGTATCATATCCCGGTCTCCATAGCTCACATTATCCCACTTATAACTAAAGGTATTATTTCGGTCGATGACCCGGTCAAAATCGTATTTTTTCATTCATTAAAAATAGGGCGAAAAACACAAATTCCAATGAATTTTCGATGAGATTTTAAGTAATCCTGTAAACTTTGGTCGGAAAGAACAACTTGCATTTTCTCTTGAGATGCATGTAATAAATGAATGGAGTTTCCTTGTTTCACCAACATTCCAGTATGTAAAAAATCTAAATGTGGGTTAGGTGAGACAAATGCGACAATATCTCCAGATTTTATCAATGGAAGCAAATAAGGCAAGTCGGCAACATCCGTATATTGAAATGTTCGTTTGGCTAATACTTTTTCTCTATTTTGTAAAAGCTCTATATTAATAGTAGAACGCTGTTTCGATTTCAAATAGCTGGATAGAGAAGAATAATCCTTTTTCAAAACACGCGTATGTAATGGATCAGATATCAATGAAAATCCCAAGGCATGCATTGCATCGGAGAAGTAATGGAATCGTTTTTCATACTGAATCGTGTCTCCTGAATAACGAACATGTCGTAATGCGTTCAAATAATTCGAATCAACGCCTTTCGAGTATTGAATAGCCAAACTATTTTCCAAAAAGGTGACACAATCGAATGCGTCTAAGGAAGCTATTAATTGCTCAGGATTTGCTGTTGAAAGCATATTGGCACGATAGGGAACTCCTAAAAAGCGCTTTCCAATTTGAACAAAGGAATCTCCTGGATTTTGACCGAATGAAGTCAAAAAACTCAAAAATAAACTAATAAAAATTAATTTTCTTTGATCCATAATACACTCACAGCACCCATCAAGAAAAATACTCCAGCCATAACAATCGCATAAATCGCCTCTCCACCATATACATACTTGACAATAGAACCGCCTATTATCCCATTAACAATCTGGGGAATCGTGATGAAGAAATTAAAAATACCCATATAAACGCCCATTTTAGCTAAAGGGATTGAACCTGCTAAAATTGCATAGGGCATAGCTAAAATACTAGCCCAAGCCATACCTACACCCACCATACTTAAAATTAAAAGCGTTGGATCTTGAATAAAATATATCGATATCAAACCTAATCCACCCGCAACCAACGAAATCGCATGGGTAGCTTTATTACCCATTAATTGCGCAATTTTGGGTAAAAATGCAGCATATATGGCAGATACCCCACTATAGACACCAAAAATAATTCCTACCCAGTTGGCAGCATCTTGAAACGCTGTTGAACTATGATCATCTGAAGCCACGCCATACACATGGTGAGCGATTGCAGGAGTTGAAAAAACCCACATGGAAAATAGACCAAACCAAGAGAAGAATTGCACCAAACCTAATTGACGCATTGTATTAGGCATTTCTTTGATGTAACGAAAAACCGAAAATAAGGTATCATCTTGACCCTCCTCTTGAAATCCCATGGATTCTCGTTCTGTAGGCGAATACTCTTTGGTCGTAATAATCGTCCATAGGATAGCAATCAAAAATACGGTACCGCCCACATAAAAAGAATACACCACATTATCCGGAATTTGACCTGGCGCTGCATCTTTAGCCAATCCTACCCATTCTCCAAAAATATAGGGCAACCAAGATCCTACTACCGCCCCAATTCCAATTAAAAAGGTTTGTATCGAGAATCCCAAAGTGCTTTGCTCATCAGGCAAATTATCCGCTACCAGGGCTCGGAATGGTTCCATAGATACATTAAATGAGGCATCCATCATCATTAAGATACCCGCACCCACGATCATCGGGGGTAAAAAACCAGCCAATGCTCCTGCATGAGGAAAAAAGAAAAGGGCAGAAGCCGCTAATATCGCACCAGATAAAAAGAAGGGCTTCCTCCGACCAAGAAAATTCCAAGTCCGATCTGAATAGAATCCGATAATCGGCTGAATGATCATACCGGTAAGGGGGGCCGCCAACCAAAACCATGATAATTGTTCAACATCCGCTCCAAAACTCTGAAGAATACGTGAGGCATTCCCATTCTGTAAGGCAAATCCAAATTGAATACCTAAAAATCCAACACTCATGTTGATAATTTGGGTAATAGAAAGTTTAGGTTTTGTAAAGCCTTTCATAGAATTAGAGTTTAATGATTATTGCACTGTTTGCTGGAATTGCAATCGTATTTCCACTCACAGTGGCCTTAGCTGAATGAATAGGAGGTAGATATGCATGTTGCATTTGTAACTTGATTTTATCCAAATGCATCATATCCTTCGCTAAATCAGGGATTGTTACATCAAACGAATAATCTTGCTTTGAATCAAAATTACAGATAATAAGTAAGCGTTCATTTTTTGTGTAACGCAAAAAGGAATAGACTTTTTTACTCGGATAGGAATCAGATTGGGCATATTGCAAATCGAAGAATGCTCCATAAGCAATTGCATCTGACTGTACAACGCGCTTAAATAAATCCTGATAAAAAGTATCAATTTGCTTTTCGTCTTCATTTAATGCCCCTCCATCGAATTTACCTCCATTCATCCATCGTTGGTGTGTTTCTACTCGCCAAAAATCAAACATGGAACTCCGATCATCCGCTTCATTATAGCCTTCAATCTCATTTGCCTTTTCCCCAAACTCTTGCCCCATATAGACCATTAATGGACCATCATGTAAACTCGCAGTGATAACCATACCAGGAATTGATGACCAAAAATTATTGGCCGCAAATGCAGGCGTATTCAATCGATGCTCATCGTGATTCTCTAAGAAACGTAACATGTGATTCGCAAAATCACCCGATTCATTCTGCCAAACGCGTGTGATATCCGCACAAGTTGCCTCAGGCTTTTGTTCCATTAGTCGGCGAACGGCATCGTATAAACCCACTTTATCGTATAAATAGTCAAAGCCCCCTTTAAATATATAATCACGGTAACGATCCGGTTGGTAAATCTCCGCTATGAAAATTATTTTCGGATTTTGCTTTTTTATTTTGCTTATCGCATAGGTCCAAAACTCGACAGGCACCATTTCGGCCATGTCACAACGAAATCCATCAACTCCTAAATCCGTCCAATAGGAGAGAACCTCATGCATCTGAGACCACGTATTTGGAATGGGATCAAAATGGGTTGTATTGCCATGTTGTAAATCAACACCATAATTCAACTTGACTGTTTCAAACCAATCGTTAATTGACGGTTGGGATGAAAACACATTGTTACCGCTAACCTTAGCCGGAATTTCTGTATAAGGGATTGTTACTGGGACAGGAGGATGAACACCTTCTGGAACAGAAAATTGAGTACCAGGTAAATAATAAAAATTATTATTGGCATCAAAGGCTACATCATGTTTGTCGTTCACCCCAAAGTCGACAACCCCCTTAGGTTTCTGGTCGGAGGAGTATTGTCGGGCCAAATGATTTGGAACAAAATCGATAATTAATTGAAGTCCATTCGCATGAATGCGTTTCAACATGTCTTTGAACTCATCCATACGTTTAGCCGGATTTTCAGCTAAGAATGGATTGACATCGTAATAATCTTTGATAGCAAATGGAGAGCCTGCACGACCTTTCACAACAGATGGGTGATCCAAAGGAGAACCATAAGCCGTAAAATCTTCCATGGTGGCATGTTCGATAAGTCCCGTTGCATATAAATGGGTAATCCCTTTCTTACCTAAAGCTTTCAAAGCAACATCTGAAACATCTTTGAATTTGGTCACACCATTATCCTTATAGGAGCCATTGCGGACTAAATCGGTTTGTTTGTTTCCCCAGAGGTGAAACATCATTTGATAGACTACAAATTTTTCAGACGTAGAATTTATTGACATAGGCGATTGAGAAAACATATGTGACGAAAGACACAAGCAAGTTAAAACAGAAAAGATAAAAGAGGTTATTGGGCGCATAGTTAAAATAAACAGCCTAGCACAGCTAAAAAGGCTTTCTTGGCATGTGTAAATGTAATAATTTTGGTACTTGAATTTATACAGAAAAGCTAAATTTTACCACAAATGATTTACAAGGCATGCCTATTTGATCTTGACGGAGTTCTCGTTGATACAGCTATTTACCATTTTCAAGCATGGAAAAACTTGGGGAAACAATTCGCTTATGAATTAACTGAGGAACAAAACGAACAGCTTAAAGGAGTCTCTCGCGTTGAATCATTGAATAAAATTTTGAATTGGGCGAACTATTCAGCAACACAAGAAGAAAAAAACACTTGGCTTATTGAAAAAAATGAGGAATACCTCCGACTAATTTCAAATATGAATCCCAGTGAAATTTTACCAGGAGTTTTAGATTTCCTTCAACAGATTAAAAGTTTGGGATATAAAATCGCCTTAGGTTCAGCTAGTAAAAATGCGGAAATCATTCTAGAAAAAACGGGATTGATGCCTTGGTTTGATTTAATCATTGATGGTAATAAAGTGAGTAAGAGCAAACCCGATCCGGAAGTTTTTTTAAAAGGAGCGGAAGGCTTAGGATTACAGCCTGAGGTATGTATTGTTTTTGAAGATGCACAAGCGGGCGTGGAAGCAGCCAAAGCTGGAAATATGAAAGCCATCGGAATAGGGGAGCCTGAAACATTGTCATTAGCCGACAAAATCATTCCAAATTTCATTGGAGTAAAAGCAGCTGAATTATTACAATTTTAAGAAACAGCGTAGCAAAGAAATTACAAAAACGGACAAAATTCTAATTTTGTAAATGATTCGATATATTACCTAATAGCCCAATGAAACAATACTTAAAATTAGATGAATGGAAAATCATCGAAGATCAATTTCATCCTGAGTATAATGAAATCACAGAATCCATTTTCTCTTTAGGAAATGGCCGAATGGGGCAAAGGGGGTCTTTTGAAGAAACTTATTCGGGTAAATCACTACAAGGAAATTACGTAGCAGGAGTTTATTATCCAGATAAAACACGTGTTGGTTGGTGGAAAAATGGCTATCCAGAATATTTTGCTAAGGTATTAAATGCCGCAAATTGGAATGGCCTTGAAATCAAAATTGGAGACGAAATTGTTGATCTTAACCATTGCAAAATAAATGCATTTTACCGTGAATTAAACATGAAAGAGGGTTACATCCTTCGTACATGTTCCATTAATTTAGCTTCCGGTAAATCAATCGAAATTAAATCGATTCGATTGAATAGTATGGCAGATGACGAATCCGGTGCTATTTCGTATCAAGTTAAAGCCTTGAATTTCACAGATACAATTCAAGTAAAAGCGTTTGTTGATGGCGATATAAAGAATAAAGATTCCAACTACGATGAAAAGTTTTGGGATGAAGTACAAGTAGGCGCAAGCGAAAACACTTCATTTGTATGGTCAAAAACGAAGAAAACAGGGTTTGAGGTTGTAACAGGCCAACAAATTCAATTGAAACTAAACGACAAAAATCTTTCTATAGATGCCCAAACGGCAACAAGAGAGAAGTATAGCGAACTTAATTACCAAATTCCTGTTCAAGAAGGTGATACGTTAACAATATTCAAGTATGCAGTAAATTTAAGTTCTGAAAATCATCCAAAAGATGATTTGCTAACACGCGCTCAAGCTTATTTAAAAAGGATTAGCCAAAAAGGCTTTGAAAAAATGCTTGAAGAGCAAGCAGCTGCCTGGGCTGCCAAATGGGCAATTAATGATATTGTAATAAAAGGAGATGTTTCGGCCCAACAAGGAATTCGATTTAATATTTTCCAATTAAATCAAACCTATACGGGGGCAGATGATCGATTAAACATAGGTCCTAAAGGATTTACCGGTGAAAAATACGGCGGATCTACCTATTGGGATACAGAAGCCTATTGTATTCCTTTTTATTTATCGACTGCTCCACAAGAAGTATCAAAAAATTTATTGATTTACCGGTGGAAACAACTCGATCGTGCCATAGAAAATGCAGGGAAACTTGGTTTTAATCAGGGTGCAGCATTATACCCGATGGTTACCATGAATGGGGAAGAGTGCCACAACGAATGGGAAATCACTTTTGAGGAAATTCACCGTAATGGGGCAATTGCTTATGCAATCAAGGATTATGTGGATTATACGAATGATCGTAAACATTTAGTTGAATACGGCTGGGAAGTTTTAATCGGCATTGCTCGTTTCTGGGCTCAGCGTGTAAACTGGTCGGAAAACCAACAAAAATATGTGATGCTTGGTGTTACGGGTCCAAACGAATATGAGAATAACGTAAATAATAACTTTTACACGAATTATTTCGCTGTTTGGTGCTTGAAATATACGCTTGAGGTGTTGAAAGAAATTCAAGAAAATTACCCGAACGAAGCGAAAGATAAATTAAGCAAGACTAGTTTTGTATCGAGTGAAATTGAGCAATTTCAACACATCATCCAAAACATGTATTTCCCTCGAGATGAAAAACGAGGAATCTATTTACAACAAGATGGATTTTTAGATAAAGTGATTGCTCCAGTAGATACGATTCCTGCAGGCCAACGACCTATCAACCAAAACTGGTCTTGGGATCGCATATTGCGTTCTTGTTACATCAAGCAAGCAGATGTACTACAAGGCATGTATTTCTTTGAGAATGACTTCACGAAAGATGAAATCGAACGTAATTATGATTTCTATGAGCCTTTAACGGTCCATGAATCATCTTTGAGCCCATGTGTTCATAATATTTTAGCTGCCAAATTAGGGAAAGAAGATAAGTCATACGAATTCTATACTCGCGCTGCACGCTTAGACTTGGATGATTATAATAATGATACGGAAGATGGATGCCATATTACAAGTATGGCAGGGACTTGGATGTCCATTGTAAAAGGCTTTGGAGGCATGACGCTCGTAGATCATCAATTGAATTTTGATCCATTCTTACCTAAACAATGGAATGAATATGCCTTCAAGATTAATTTCCGAGCCAATCAATTAGCGATTAAAATTCATAAACAAGGAATTGAAATTGAAAACCTATCGGAACAGCCAATTACCTTACAAGTTAAAGGGAAATCCTATACGATAGCAGGAAATAGCAAACAAGCTATATAAGTAAAAAGGTCAGCTTCGAGGCTGACCTTTTTTTTATATCATATCGATATCGGGTGTCGACCGATCATTCAAGGGAACACCAGCTCTTTCTTTCCGTGCAATACGCGAATACAATCCAATTTCCTGTGAAAAGATAAAAGTGAACAATAATTTCACAAAAGAGGTATGGTACTTCAAGTTTTCGTAAAACTCTGGAGCAGCAGACTTTAATTTTGGTAAATTATTCCAAGGCACAGAAGGCATATCGTGGTGCTCATTGTGGTAGCCGACATTCATATTAATGCCATTCAAAGGACCATAATAACTATACGTTTCTTGATTTTTATCTAAAACCAAATAATGTTCTTGAATCCAACGGGCACCCAAGGGATGCAAACCCACAGAAAATAAGAAACTTAATCCCATGTAAGCGAGTGCGGGCCAACCCCAGAAATAGACAATGACGCTATCAAAAGCCAACTGGGCAATAATGTTCATAATAACTCCTCGATCAAAAACAGCCAATTCAATACAGCGAATAGTACGAATACCCTGAAAGAATGGGTAAAGCATCAACCAAAGAACTTTGCCGATAAAATAGTTATTAATCAATTTAGCTTCCCAATAATCGGGTAAATCAGCGTCTAATTCATGTACCCCTTGAAAAGCATGGTGCTTCAAATGGTAATTTTTAAACGAAATAGCCGTAGGAAATAGGGAAGGGAAGTTAGCAATAATTCCAGCCGCAACATTCATCCAACTCTTTTTAAAGATCAAATTATGGGCAGATTCATGGATACAAACAAACAAAGTATGTGTAGGAAAAGCGCCCACTAACCAAGCTATCCCAATGATCCAGGTCCAAGATGCATCCTTCAAATAATAGGCAAGAGAAAGTTGAATACCTACACTGACCAAGATCCACAAAAAGGTCATTGGATTCTTACTAATAAGTTTTTTAACCTCTGGATGTTTTTTAATTATTTCGCGAGTCCGTTGGCGATGAGGCTCTGAACCTTCTACCCAAGTAAAATCATTTGCATTTGACATTTTGATCGCATTTAGAATTGTAAAGATACATCAAAGCCCAATTTACTGACGAAATTATTCGAATTATATTTAATTGTGACAATATGTCATAATATGTCAGTTGGCAATCTAATGGCACTATCCTTGTTATAAAGGGAGAAAAAATAATTAAAAATATCATGGGAAAAATTATTGGAATTGACTTAGGTACCACCAACTCATGTGTGGCGGTTATGGAAGGAAATGAGGCAGTGGTTATCGCTAACTCAGAAGGAAGAAGAACGACTCCATCCATTGTAGCATTTTTGGAAAATGGCGAGCGTAAAGTGGGAGATCCTGCCAAAAGACAAGCCATTACGAACCCTCAAAACACGATTTCATCTGTTAAGCGTTTTATGGGTAAAAAGTTTTCTGAGGTAAGTTCAGAATTGAAAACCATTTCATATCAAGTTGAACAAGGAAGCAACGATACTCCACGTGTTCGCATCGGTGATCGATTATATACGCCTCAAGAAATCTCTGCACAGATTTTAACGAAAATGAAGCAAACGGCTGAAGATTACATTGGCCAAACAGTAACTGAAGCAGTTATCACTGTTCCTGCTTATTTCAATGATGCAGAACGTCAAGCAACGAAAGAAGCTGGACAAATCGCGGGATTGGAAGTTAAGCGTATCATCAACGAACCTACAGCAGCAGCTTTAGCTTACGGAGTAGACAAGGGTGGTAAAGACATGAAAATTGCAGTCTTTGACTTAGGTGGTGGAACGTTTGACGTATCTATCTTAGAATTAGGAGACGGTGTTTTTGAAGTTAAATCGACAGATGGCGATACACACTTAGGTGGTGATGACTTCGACCAAGTTATCATTAACTGGTTGGCCGAAGAGTTCATCTCTGACGAAAATATCGACTTGCGTAAAGATCCAATGGCTTTACAACGCTTGAAAGAAGCAGCCGAGAAAGCAAAAATTGAATTAAGTTCAGGAGCTTCTACGGAAATCAACTTGCCATATATCATGCCCGTTGACGGTATTCCAAAACACTTAGTTCGCTCATTGACACGTGCTAAATTTGAGCAATTAGCGGATAGCTTAATCCAACGTACGTTGGAGCCATGTAAGCGTGCCATGAAAAATGCCGGTTACACGAATGCTGATATCGATGAAGTAATTTTAGTAGGAGGATCTACGCGTATTCCTCGTATTCAGGATGAAGTAGAGAAATTCTTTGGTAAAAAGCCTTCAAAAGGAGTTAATCCAGACGAAGTTGTTGCTATCGGAGCAGCGATTCAAGGAGGAGTGTTAACAGGTGAAGTAAAAGATGTGCTTTTACTAGACGTTACACCTTTATCATTAGGAATTGAAACGATGGGTGGTGTTTTCACAAAATTGATTGAGGCCAACACAACGATTCCAACAAAAAAATCTGAAACATTCTCAACGGCAGCTGATAACCAACCATCCGTAGAATTGAATGTTTTACAAGGTGAGCGCCCAATGGCGAAAGACAATCGTTCATTAGGCCGATTCCACTTAGATGGTTTACCTCCAGCACAACGTGGAGTACCGCAAATCGAAGTTACTTTTGATATCGATGCGAATGGTATCTTGAATGTGTCTGCAAAGGACAAAGGAACAGGAAAAGAGCAGAAAATTCGTATTGAGGCGTCAAGTGGTTTGACAGATGAGGATATCGAAAAAATGCGTAATGAAGCGAAAGCAAATGAGGCATCGGATAAATTAGAGAAAGAACGTGTTGAAAAAATCAACCAAGCGGATGCGTTAATTTTCCAATCTGACAAGCAATTGAAAGAATACGGAGAAAAATTATCCGAAGGCAACAAAACAGCCATTGAATCAGCATTGACTGAATTGAAAGCTGCTCATGCATCACAAGATGTTGCGGCAATCGATACGGGTCTTGAGAAATTAAACGCAGCCTGGACTGCAGCATCTCAAGAAATGTATGCGGCTGGAGCTACGGAAGGTGGCGAAGGAGCACAAACAGCAGATGCTACGGCAGATGGTGGGGCTGAAGATGTCGCTTTTGAAGAAGTAAAATAAGCATAAGCTTAAACTAAAAGCCCGACCCTCACGGATCGGGCTTTTTTTATGCCATATCAATTACCTCTTAATTCTTAACTCTTAATTCTTACCTCCCTACAATTCCATCCCACAAGCGTTTTCTCACTTGCAAAGATTCGATAGCCGCAGTTGTCGCCCGACTCCATTTCTCAACATCATCTCCACATAGTTCCTCCATCATACGATAAGCTAATTGACTGTGATGATCACCATCAATCTCGATATGGCGTTCTAAATAATAAACTAAAGTTTCAATTTGGGCCGGAGCATCTTGCTTTAATTGGTCTACAATTTTTTGAAACATTCCCGGTATTAAATCCTCCCGACCAAAGGTGAAAATAGCAGCAATCTCCTCAATGGGGCGTTTCGAAATCGCTTCAAAAGTAAAGGATAAAAAATGCTTTAATGAAGCATCTAAAGCTGAATTTGAAATGCGTTGAATTACTTCATCCACGGTTTGGGCCTGCAAAAAAGTATTCAAAATAGGAGGGACTTCGATTGAAAGTTCCTGCATCGCACGTAAATACAATTCAAAGTGACTAGTAACATGACCATTTTGATCTACATCTGATTCCTCTCCTAGTACAATCTCGTTAATCAAAAAACGTACATCGGCTGATCCTTTGGGAACCCAGGGTTGTGTAATACATGTCAATTCTGCTTGCAACTTTTTTACAAGTGACATAAAATCCCACACAGCAAAAACATGATGTTGCATAAATACTGCAAGATCTGATGGTGTTTGAATAAATGAGTTGATGGAATGTTGGTAAAGAGCTTGTTGATAAGGTTTAATTTGTTCTCTTAGGCTGTTAATTGGGCTCATGTTAATGAATAGTTGATGCTCTAAATTTTAATCGCTGGCCGTCTCGTTTATTTTGAACTGCCAAAATCTCAGCGGCGACAGCTAAAGCGATTTCATCAGGCCCTTCAGCTCCGATGTCTAAACCTACTGGTGTAGATATATCAGAAACTAACGGAAAGTCTAATTGTTTGATTAGACGATCAAATCGTTTAGTAGGACCTAGAATTCCCACATATTGAAAGGATTGATCACGAACATGTTGATTAAGAAAAGATACATCTCGGTCAAAATCGTGCGTCATCAGCAGCAAATAATCACTTGAACGTAACTCGTAATCAACATCCCAGTCATAATATGCAACTACACGATCTTTGAGATCTTTACGCATTTTAGCCGAATTTCCAACCCAATGAACTTCCCAGGCTAAACTCAAACATAATTCAATCATACTGCAGGCATCAAATTGATTCCCGACCACCCAAATTCGAGTTCTCACAGGTAAGTATTCCGTGAATACTTGTAGCTTTTCATCCCAACCAGTCACGGAATTCTCCACATTCGAAATTGCTAAAGAATGATCAGTCCATTGAGAACGGATAAACCCTGGTTTTGCAGAGGCAAGTTGATCAATTAACAGAACCATCGTCCGTTCAATGTTTTCTCGGATGGGGTCGATTACGATTTCAATTAAACCTTGACATCCTAAGCCAACACCCAATTGAAATGGGTCATCCTCACGCGTATCGTAGGTAATTCGTTTAATTCTTTGTTGTACCATAGCTAATTGCGCCTTTTTCAACAAATCACCTTCTAAACAACCTCCACTAATACCTCCCCACCAATTCCCATTTGCGTCAATCAACATACGTGCACCCGGCCGACGATAAGCCGAACCATCTACATGTACAACCGTGGCTAAGGCAATTGCCTCTCCAGCCTTCAACAGGACTTGTAGTTGGGCTAATATGACTAATAATTCTTTCATCTAGATGCCAATTGATTATTTAAATAATTAATCAAGAAATCAATGTCAGACTCTTGTGTCAAATAACTCAAAGAAATCCGAATGGTTGCTAAAGCCAGCGCATCTGCATGCCCATGGGCTTTCATTACATGAGAAGGCAATTGAGATTTGGCATTACAAGCTGACCCATTAGAAACAGCAATGAATGGTATTTTAAGAAACATTTCTTCCCAATCCATATCAGGAATAGATAAACTCAATATGTGTGGAACTGATTGATTATCAGCTGAATTAAGAACGTAATCTACAAGTAGTCCTTGAAGTACATTATCTTTTTGAAGTTGAATCTTAGGAAGTTCAGCTAAGAGGATTGGCATCAGACTAAAACAGGCAGCCAAGGCTACAATTTGTTGGACCGCTAAAGTACCGGGACGTAAGCTACGCTCTTGTCCACCCCCAAAAGTCAAGGCATGGAGGGTTTTGTTTGATGAATTAATTAAGCCACCAATTCCTTTGGGTCCAAAAATTTTATGACCAGAAAAACTAATCAAATCCGGCAAATCCGGACAAAGCTGTAAATCAATTTTCCCCAATGCTTGCGTGGCATCTGAGTGAAAACAAATACCCTGTTCCTTGCACATTTTTGAGATTGTCAAAAAGTCTGTCAGATTCCCAGTTTCATTGTTGACCATCATCAATGAAACAAGTAAGGTATTTGGTTGAATGGCCGCCTGAACAGAATTAGGCTCAATAATACCCAAGGAATTGGGTTTTAAATAGCTAACAACCCAACCTATTTTTTCTAATTCTTGAAATACTTGAAGAACGGACTTATGCTCGATTGTAGAGGTAATCAAATGACCAGGCTCTTTATCTTTCAAATAACCAAGAATAGCTAAATTATTCGACTCTGTAGCACCTGAGGTGAAAGTAAGCTGGCGCCCTGCAACGCCAAAATATGCACCAATTTGCTTTCTAGCTTTTTCTACAGCTTCATCTGCTGCCCAGCCGTAATAATGCTGACTTGATCCAGCATTACCAAATTCCTCGGTAAAATACGGCATCATTGCTTTCAGCACATCTGGATGTACCGGAGTGGTAGCAGCATAATCAAAATAAATAGGCTTTTTCAATGTTATACGAATTGATAACAAAGATAGAAGATAAAAAAAAAGTCCCGAATAAATCGGGACTTTCATTTGCTAACTAAGCTAGTTTTTTAATAACTGCTTTGAAAGCCTCTGGGTGATTCATTGCTAAATCAGCTAAAACCTTACGGTTTAAAGCCATACCCGACTTATTATATTTACCCATGAAAGCTGAATAAGACATACCTTCTTGGCG
>JACCDH010327438.1_pt1 | contig 25723 bp, 27 predicted proteins | sample 7442481 | NCBI WGS metagenome assembly JACCDH01 (sample SAMN15323433, study PRJNA562643) | freshwater metagenome | isolation source: river surface water | place: USA:Blue River Watershed | collected 2017-08-15 | reverse complement strand
TCCGCCCAGAACGAGAGATCTGGCGCTTCATCGGCCGGGGTTAACCCCGGCCGATGAAGCAAATTCGGCAGGCGTCATGAACCCCAGAGATGTGTGAGGACGGCTCTCGTTGAAGTCCCGTCGCCATTGACCTGCCCCCCGCTGGCTCCCTCGATTTGATGTAGAGTCTGCCCTACGTGAAGGAGCAGATGAATGAGGAAGAGTCGTTTCACCGAGGAACAGATCATCGGGATGATCAAGGAGCAGGAGGCTGGGCTCCCGACTGCCGAGGTTTGCCGTAAGCACGGGTTGAGCCCTGCCACCTTTTACAAGCTGAAGGCCAAGTATGGCGGCTTGGAAGTGTCGGAGGCGCGGCGCCTGCGATTGCTTGAAGAGGAGAACAGCAAGCTCAAGCGGCTGCTGGCCGAAAGCGTGCTGGATAATGCGATCCTCAAGGACCTCCTGGGAAAAGTCTGACGACGCCAGTTCAGCGACGGGACGTAGCGCTCGGTGTGATGCGGGATTACCAGATCTCACAGCGCCGGGCCTGCGGGCTGGTTGGCGTCGACCCCAAGACAGTCAGGCGAGAACGTCCGCCTGATCATGCCGAGATCCGCGAGGCGATGCGCGAGATCGCCGCTCAGCGCCGCCGGTTCGGCTACCGCCGCGTCGGCGTCATGCTCGAACGCAAGGGGCACGTGATGAACCACAAGAAGCTCTACCGGCTGTATCGCGATGAAGGCTTGTCGGTGCGGCGACGGCGTGGGCGCAAGCGAGCGCGTGGCAGTCGGACGCCGATGCCTGTGCCGCTGCGTCCGAACGATCGCTGGTCGATGGACTTTGTGGCTGACACCTTCGGCGCTTCCCGCAGGCTGCGTATCCTGGCCATCAACGATGACGCCTGCCGGGAGAACCTGTGCCTGCTGGGCGACACCAGCATCTCGGGCGCTCGGGTTGCTCGGGAGTTGGACACGCTGGTGCGGCTCTATGGCAAACCGGCTTGCATCGTCAGCGATAACGGGACGGAGTTTACGAGCCGGGCAATCCTGAAGTGGGCAAGCGAGAACCGGGTCGAATGGCACTATATCGATCCGGGCAAGCCGCAGCAGAATGCGTTCATTGAGTCGTTCAGCCGGATCGCCTCCCGCGCGATCGGATGCCGCCCCAACTCGCCGACCAAATCAACCCCGACCTGTCCCAGCACAGCCCGCGCAGTCTGCGATCCGTTCTTCGGCACGCCAATGAACAGCGTCTGGCGGTCATGCGAAATGATCATGGGTCAGATCCCAGTCGTGGTGTTGGTGTAGGAACCCGCCGCAAAGCTGTAGGACGGTGTGCCCGAGGTCAGCGTGCGGCTGAGCAAGGAGAAACTGCGGAAGGTCAGCGACCAGAAGGTGGTGCCGATGCTTGGCGATGAGGCGCTGTAGGTCACGCCCTGGGTCGAAGCACCGGCCACTGACCATGTCCCGGTCTTCGAACCATCAACTGGCACTTTGAAGATTGCGCCGCAGAGATCCGCCGCTGGAAAAGATTGACTGTCCACACCCGCGCCGAAATGGAAGACATCCTGATCGGCAAGCTGATCGCCACCTCATCACGGCAGATCGGGATGTTTCTGGCCATCCTGTCGATCGTCAGCGCAGCGATAGTCGCCTTCATCATCTACTCGCTGACGATGGACAAGATCCGCGAGATCGCGGTGCTCAAGCTGATCGGCACGCGCAACCGCACGATCGCGGGGATGATCCTCCAGCAGGCCCTTGCGCTTGGGACAATCGGCTTTGCGGTGGGCAAGATCACCGCCACTTTCGCCGCGCCATACTTCCCCAAATATGTGCTGCTGTTGCCGATGGATGCCATCGCCGGTTTCATCGCGGTGATGATCATCTGCGCGCTCGCCAGCCTGATTGCGATCAGGATGGCGTTGAAGGTCGATCCGGCCGAAGCGATCGGAGGCTGAGATGACAGCGCTTGGCATTCGCATCGAAGGACTGAGAAAACGCTACGGCGAAGGCGACACCGCTGTCGATGCCTTGAAGCATGTCGATATGGAGGTTGCGCCGGGCGAAGTGGTTGGTCTGATCGGCCCTTCGGGATCGGGCAAGAGCACGCTGCTCAAATGCCTTGGCGCGGTGATCGATCCGACCGCAGGCCGCATGACGCTGGGCGGCGAGGTGATTTACGATGATGGCTGGAAGGTTTCCGACCTGAGGGCGCTGCGCCGCGACAAGATCGGCTTCGTGTTTCAGGCACCCTATCTGATCCCGTTTCTCGATGTGGTGGACAATGTCGCGCTGCTGCCGATGCTGGCCGGGCTGCCCAATGCCGAAGCCCGCGCGCGCGCATTGGAATTGCTGACCGCGCTGGATGTGCACCACCGGGCAGCGGCCATGCCGTCGCAATTGTCGGGCGGGGAACAGCAACGCGTCGCCATCGCGCGCGGTCTGATCAATCGCCCGCCGGTGATCCTGGCTGACGAGCCGACGGCGCCGCTGGACTCCGAACGCGCCATGGCGGTGATGCGGATCCTGAATGAGATGGCCGAAAAATATCAGACCGCCATCATCATCGTCACCCATGACGAAAAGATCATTCCGACCTTCAAGCGAATTTATCATATCCGGGACGGCATCACGTCCGAAGAAGCGGGTGAAGGACGGCCCATCTCATGACCCTTGGCAAAAACCACACGCCGCTGCCGCAATCAGGAAAGCCGGTCTTGGCCACCCGCCATGCCGCCAGCCTTGCCTTGATGGTTGTGCTGGCCGGATGCGCTGCGGGGCCGGATTTCGAACGGCCCGCGCCGCCGGTGTCCGAAACCTATTCGTCCCATGCCGACAACGCGCTCGTCACGCCGGCTCCTTCCGCAGTGGACAGCGCCCAGCGGGTTGTGCCGGGAATGCCGGTGGCAGCGGAATGGTGGCGCACCTTCGGATCGCCGCGGCTCGATGCGTTGATTGCCGATGGCTTGCAGCACAGTCCCACACTGGCCGCCGCGCAAGCCACGCTGCGGCAGGCGCAGGAGCTGCAGCAAGCCCGCGCCGGATCGACGCAGTTGCCGCAGGCCGAAATCGGTGCATCGGCGCAGCGTCAGCGGTTCAATCCGGGAGCCTTGGGGCAGGATCAGGACCCCCGCGAATTCAGCCTTTACAACGCCGGCGTCACGGTCAGCTACAATCTCGACCCGGCCGGCAGCAATCGCCGTGCGATCGAGGCGCTGTCAGCGCGCGCCGACACGCAGGGGTTTGAATTGCAGGCCGCCCGGCTGACGCTGGCGGGCAACATTGCGACCGCTGCTTTCGCGCGAGCGCAGATCGCCGCGCAGATCGAAAGCACCACGGCGCTGCTCGCCAACATCGAAGAACAACGCGATATTGCCCGCGCTCGGCTGCGGCTGGGCAATGCCGCCGCCGATGAAGTGCTGGCGCTGGACACACAGACTGAGCAGCTCCGGGCCGGGCTTCCCGTGCTCAGGCAGCAACTGGCGGAAACCGAACATCTGCTGGCCACGCTGGCGGGCCGGGCACCCGGCCAGGGCGATGTCCCCGATTTCGCGCTGAGCGAGTTCACCTTGCCGCGGGATTTGCCGCTGGTTGTGCCTTCGCAGCTTGTTCGCCAACGGCCCGACATTCTGGCGGCCGAAGCCATGGTCCATGCCGCCAACGCGGATTACGGCGTGGCCGTGGCGCAGATGTATCCGCAACTGAACCTCAGCGCGACGCTGGGCACGCAGGCGCTGACGGGCGACGCGCTGTTCGGCGGCCAGTCGATTGTCTGGAATATCATCGGGCAGTTGACCCAGCCGCTCTTCAACTCCGGCCTTCCTCATGAAAAACGGGCGGCGCTTGCCGGGTTCGATGCTGCCACGGCCCATTACAAGGAGGCGGTGCTGGAGGCCTTGCGCGACGTGGCCAATGTGCTGGTGGCGGTGGACACCGACGCCCACGCTCTCGCCGCGCAGTCCAGCGCCGCTGCTGCTGCTCAAGGATCGCTGAAGACGATGCAGCGACGCTACCAGCTTGGCGCGGCAAGCCATGTCGAGGTTCTGATCGCCGCCCAGCAGGCAGAGCGGGCACAGCTGGCGGTGATCGCGGCCCGGGCCGACCGTCTGGCAAACAGCGCCGCCTTCTATGTTGCGATGGGGGGCGGGCCAGTTCCAGCTGAGGTCACGGAGTAGCCTTTGATCTTTGCCTAATGCCGCCAGTAAATGGAACTATGCCTCCCGGCGCCCAGCAGATCATCCCCGTGTGGCGAGCGGTTCGGGAACATTGACCGAAAGCCTCGTCGATCCGAGCACCTATTTCCCTCGCCGTCACGCCGGAAACTCGCGCGACCCTGAAAACTCGCCGTTCAGCAAATCACCAAGTTGCAGGCGCGAAGCGCCCTGCGGCAGCTTCCTTAGAGTCGGCTTGCAGCTTTAGCTCGGCCGTGGTCAAGAACCCGTTATTTGGCAACCAGCCCAGTTGTTGGCGGGATGCCGGCAGCATTGGCCAAGCGCTCGTCGTCGGATATTGGCGAAACCCGCCGTTCGGCACCTCGCCGTCGGACGGCAGGAAAGTCTAAAATTCAGCCATCCAGGTTGACTGGTAACCTTGTCCGCTTTCTGGCGATCGACATGCTACCCACCAACCGACGTAGTTGCTCAAAACGGACATCTGAATTCCTCCGACGACCCTGCGCGGGGCGATCCCACACTCAGTCTACGCGAGATGTCGATTTCATCGTCGAGCTTAGAGACCGGTCTCGATCTTATAAGCTCGAAACATAGGCACACCCTACGCGACCTTGTCGCAGCAATGGAAAATAAACCATTGGATTGCCGTGAATTAGTTCCTTCTATGAAGGAGCAAGATCGATGTCAACGAATGGCCCTGTGGTAACGCCAAATCCCGTCGAAATCTTGAAGACGACTCGGCGCTATCGAAGCAATCGAACCAGCGAGAAAGTCAGGCTCGACGGAAACATCGCCCGGCGCAAGATCAAGGGTAAAGAGTTCTTCTGGTGGGATACCGAGCTGCCGGGCTTCGGCCTCAGGGTCTTTGCGGGTGGATCGCGTAGCTGGTTCGTCCAGTTCCGCCAGCGCGGCAAACAGATGCGGATCACGCTTGGCCGCCCGCCCGAAGTTTGCGCGGAGGAAGCTCGCACCCTGGCGCGCGCGCAGCTTGCCAAAGTCATGCTCGATGGCCTGCCGGTGGCGCAGAAGGCGAAGCGGGATAATCCAGGCGCGACGCTGTTTCGTGATTTCGCGCTGCGCTTCTGGGCGGATTATTCGCGGCATTGGAAGCCATCGACCCGCAAGGGCAACCGTGCCCGCATCTTCAAGGACCTGACCGACATCTTAGGTCACCTGCGGGTCGATGCGATCCGCAAGGCCGACGTGCTGCGCTGGCGCGACAGTTGGGCGGGCCGTTCGGGCGCGTTCAACCGCACCATTCCGATCCTGTCGGTGATGATGGGCTACGCCGAACAATTGGGCATGCGCCCGCGTGGCTCGAACCCGTGCCGGGGAACGCCGCGGTACAAGCGCAAGCTGGTCGACAGATTTCTGAGCGCCCGCGAGTTCAATCGGCTTGCTGCAAGCTTGCGCGACTTCGAGGAAACCAACCCGATCGCGGTCCAAGCGATCCGGCTTCTGATCTACACCGGCGCGCGCCACGGCGAAGTGGTTGGATTGCGCTGGGAATGGGTGCAGCCACCGCGCCTCATGCTGCCCGACAGCAAGACCGGTGCGAAGATCGTCTATCTCAACCGGCAAGCGCAGGCGGTTCTCGATGCCATGCCGAACAGGGCCGATACTGGCCTCGTCTTTCCGTCGGTGCGCGGAGATAAGCCGATCGCGCTAAGCCCTGTCTGGCTCGAAATGAGGCGGCACGCGGCCTTGCCAGATGTTCGGTTGCACGACTTGCGCCACAGCTTTGCTTCGATCGCCATCGCTGACGGAATTTCACTCGTCGTGATTGGCAAGCTCCTTGGCCACGCGCTCGCTGAGACTACCGAGCGTTATGCGCACCTCGCGGACGAAGCGATTGCCGACGCCGCCAAGCGCATCTCGGGTTCGCTCGCCCGGCACCTAGGGCTTGCGGCATGACCCGGATTTCCCTTGCTCGCATCATCGCGGATGAGCTCGCGACCCTACGCCGCTTCGATCCGGGCAGACGTCCGAGCGGCAAAGCGCGCCGGGTGGAATGGTCGGTGAAGCTGCCCGGCTTCGGCATTCGCTATTACGGCTCGGGGCGCAGCACCTACATCGTCCAGTCGCGGATGAATGGCGTGACCCGGACGATCACCCTGGGCAATGCCAATGTCCTCAGCAAGAGCCAGGCGCTGAACTGTGCTCAGCGCATCCTGCTGCGTGCGCAGGTCGGCGAGGACCCGGCAACCAGACGCAAGGAGGTTCGCAAGGTTCCGACCTATGACGACTTCCTGGCGATATACTGGAAGCAGGCGGCGGCCAAGTGGAAGCCGAGCACGTGCTACACCCACGCTTGCTATCGCCGGCTTCATCTCGACCAAGCCTTCTCTGGCATGTTCATCGACGAGATCGAGCAGTCGCATGTGCTGACCTGGTTCAACAAGGTCTCGGTCAATGGCGGTCCTGGTGCAGGCAACCGCTGCTTTGAAATTCTGCGCTCGATGTTCAACCATGCCGAGCGCTGGGGAATGCGGCCCGAGGGCAGCAATCCGTGCACCTACATCCGGCCCAACAAGCGCCGCAAATGCGAGCGCTTCCTGTCCAATCAGGAGATCGCCCGTTTGGGCGAAGTGCTGCACCGCAAGCTTCGCACCCACCCGCTTCACAGCACGATCGTCCAACTGCTGTTGCTGACCGGGTGCCGCGTCTCCGAGATCAAGGACCTGACCTGGAGCGAGGTGAAGGGCGGGCGCCTGCTCCTTCACGACAGCAAGACCGGCCCGCGCACCGTCTGGCTCGGCGACGAGGCGCAGATGCTGCTCGCGTCGCTTGAACGGCGCGGCAGTTCGGACCGCGTGTTCTGGAACAAGCAGACCCGGCGTCCTGTCGCCGAAATGCACGGATTTTGGGCGGAAGTAAGGACCGAAGCCAATCTGCCGGGGGTACGACTGCACGACCTGCGTCACAGCTTTGCCAGCCATGCCGCCGCGCGGTCCGAAACCTTGCCTATGATCGGCAAGCTGCTGGGCCACTCCCGGCTGCAAACCACGTCGCGCTACGCACACCTAGACGACGGGCGAGTATTGGAAGCGGCTGAACGGATCGGTGCGCTCATCGCTGATGCCATGGGCGAGCGTCGTTCATTGAACCATAATACTATGTGTGATATCGGAGTAGTGATCCATGACCGGTAAGCCGCGAACTCGCATCCACAAGAGCCGCTGGTTCGCGAAGTTCGCTAGCCGGGAGGAGATCAGTGACGCGACGCTTGTTGCAGCCATTGATCAGGCCAATCGCGTCCTGATCGATGCCAATCTTGGCGGCGGCCTGATCAAGCAGCGCTTCCCGCGTGAAGGCAGAGGCAAGTCCGGCGGTTAGCATCTGGCGGGGCTGGCTGCCGTGCCGAACGCTCTAGCCGTGGAGCAGATTCCTGTCAGGATGTACCGGCAGTTCCATTCACGGATTGCCGGAACATTTCCCGATAGCTGGCCGCTCAACCAAAGCCGAAAAGATCTTTCCGATCTCGCTGGCCAAGTCCTGCGGCGGCGTTTCATCAATGCCGTCGATCAGCCAGCCGACAATTCGCCACATCAGGCCACCATGGACGACCTTGGCGATTTCGATCGGCGAAACCCCGCTGGTCCGTGCCGCATCCGAAAACAGCCCCGAATCCATTCGATCGAGCAAGAGGTCCACGATCCTGGCATAAAGATCGGGCGATCCGGCGAATTCCAGCACCGATTTGTAGAAACGCCTGTTCTCCGCCAGGTGCGTCAACGGGGCGGCGATGGTTCGAGCAAGAGTATCTGAAATTGCATCGCCAGATCCTTCCTGGGCCGATCCGATTCCCGGCAAGACGGGAGTAGCGGCACTCAGCCGGGCCAGCGCGACCTTCGCGGCCAGATCCCGCACATCGCGTGCATGCTGGTAGAACGTCGGCCGACTGATCTGGGCGCAACGCGCCAGCTGGGTCACGGTTACATCTGCCAGCACATGACTATGCGACAGGAACACGAACGCCCGCTCCAGTGCGTCCCAGCTCCGTGTCTGGCGCGGATCTTTCAAGATAGCGGATTTCGTCATCATGCTTGCGCGTCCTTGCGGATTAACTTACACTTGTAAAGTATGCTGGCCGTCGATTAAGGAAAGCTGGTGAAAAGTTCGAACACAGTGCCGCAGCCGCCCCTTCGCCCGGTCATCGGCAATGCCGACCGAATGGACCGCTCCGCACCGGTCCAGAGCCTGATGAAGCTTGCATCCGAATATGGGCCGTTCTTCAAGTTGACCCTTCCGGGCCGAGAATTCTATGTCGCCAGTTCCCACGCTTTCGCCGCCGAGTTGTGCGACGACAGCCGCTTTGCCAAACGCGTCCATGTGCCGCTTCGCGAGATTCGCGCCTTTGCCGGGGACGGATTGTTCACCGCGTATAACGATGAGCCCAATTGGGCGCTGGCGCATACGATCCTCATGCCGGCCTTCGGTCCTCTGGGGGTTCGGGCGATGTTTGAAGACATGGTCGATATCGCCGACCAGATGTTCGCGCGGTGGGCCCGGTTCGGGCCGGATGCGGTAATCGATGTCGCCGACAACATGACCCGGCTGACGCTAGATACGATCGCACTCACCGCGTTCAATTATCGCTTCAACAGCTTTTATCGCGAGGACATGCACCCCTTCGTCGATGCGATGGTCGGTGCCTTGGCCGAAAGCGGAGCGCGAGCCCGCCGGTTCAAGCCAGTGACCGACGTCATGCTGCTCAGCAATCGCAGGTATCGGTCGGATATCGACATCATGCAACAGGTGGCGCGCGACCTCATCGCGCGGCGCAAGGCGAGCCCCACTGCCGGTTCCGAAACCGATCTCCTCGGCCGCATGCTCAACGGGCGCGATCCGCGCACCGGAGAGGGTCTTTCGGACAAAAATATCGTCCACCAGATGATCACCTTCCTGATCGCCGGGCACGAAACCACATCGGGCTTGCTGTCTTTCGTGACCTATTTCCTGCTCAAGAACCCCGCCGTCCTCGCAGAGGCCCGCAGGCAGGTGGATGCCGTCGTCGGAACGGGTCTCCCGACATTGGGCCACCTGGCCGAACTGCGCTATCTCGAGCAGATCCTGATGGAAACGCTGCGTCTCTGGCCGACTGCGCCGCTGTTCGGCCGCTATCCGTTCGAAGACACCGTGGTTGGCGGCAAATACAGGCTCACGCCCGATGACACGGTGCTTGTCCTTTTGCCTGAGGTGCAGCGCGACCCGGCCGTCTGGGGGGCGGACGCGGGAGCGTTTCGGCCGGAACGGCATACCCCCGAAAATGCAGAGCGATTGCCCGAGCATGCGTGGAAGCCGTTTGGCACCGGCGCGCGGGCTTGCATCGGCCGCCCCTTTGCCATGCAGGAGGCGCACCTGGTTCTGACCATGATGCTGCAACGGTTCGAATTTGCTTTCGAGGATCCGAGCTACACTCTGAAAGTACACGAAACGCTTACCCTGAAGCCCGAAAATCTCAGGATTCGGGCCTGGCTTCGCGGTGAGGCGAAGGCCGCTGCCGCAAGCCCTGCCGGTGCGAACTCCGCAGATCATGCTCCCTCCTTCGAGATGGCGAGCCGAGACCACGTCGACTTGTCGCCCGACGCCCCGAAGATCCACGTGCTGTACGGGTCGAACACTGGTTCGGCGGAGGCATTCGCGAACCGGCTCTTCGCGCAGGCGGCGGGGCGCGGTTTTGCCGCAACGCTTGGCGCGTTGGACGAGTTTGTGGGCAATGTGCCTGCCGCCGGAACGATCGTCGTCGTCACGGCGTCCTACGAGGGGCAGCCGCCCGATAATGCGGTCCAGTTCGTTCCGTTTATCGAAAAGTTAGACCCTGGCAGCCTGGCGGGCCGCGAATTTGCCATCTTCGGCTGCGGCAACCGGCAATGGGCCCGGACATGGCAGGCCATACCCAGGCGCATCGAGGCTGCGCTCGTTGCCGCTGGTGGACAGGAACTGCTACCTCGCGGCGAGGGCGATTCCGGCGGTGATTTCTTCGGTGCCTTCGACGCATGGGCCGAACAGTTCTGGGCTGCGTTAGCCGACAGCCACGGAATGGAAGGTGCCACTGCCAATGCGGCGCGCGGACTCAAGCTCGAATGGTTGCCCGACGAGCGTCTTGCGCTGCTCAGGATTGGCGATCTTGCGCCCGGGAAGGTGGTGGAGAACCGGGAGTTGACCGCCACCGGCGCAGCAAATGCCCGGTCGAAACGCCATATCGAATTCGAACTGCCGGCAAACCAGACCTACGAGACGGGAGACTACCTCGCCGTTCTCGCGGTCAATCCGCCGGAACGGGTCGCCAAAGCCCTCCGACTTTTCGGTCTTTCCGGTGGTCGGGCGGTCGTCCTGCATGCCCCTCACCAAGAAGCCGCGGGTTTGCCGACCGGACGGCCGGTACGCTGCGACGAAATCCTGTCGAGTTATGTCGAACTCGGTCAGCCGGCGACACGTCAGCAGGTCGCACGTCTGGTGCAGGTGGCAACCGAAAGCGCGGATGTCGAGGCGCTCATCGCGCTGTCGGACCAGGATTACGAGAGCGAGGTGCTGGGTAAGCGACAAGCCATCGTCGATCTGCTCCACGCCCATCCTTCGGTGCAGCTGGAGTTCGCCGAATTCTTGTCGATGCTGCCGCCGATGCGCGCGCGGCAATATTCGATTTCGTCATCACCCTTGTGGCGCGAAGATCATGTAACCCTGACCGTTTCGGTCCTTGATGAACCTTCGCTCGCCGGAACGGATCGGCATCGCGGCGTTGCGTCGAGCTACCTGGCGGCGCTCCTTCCCGGCGAGGAAGCTCTCATCGCCGTCCGACCGTCGCAGGCCCGCTTCCGCCCGCCTGCGGATCCGGCCACACCCATGATCCTGATTTGCGCTGGATCGGGCATAGCCCCGTTCCGCGGCTTCCTGCAGGAACGGGCCGAAATTCTGGCCAGTGGCCAGCCGGTGGGCCGGTCGCTGCTGTACTTCGGGACCAATGACCCCGACGTCGATTACCTCTACCGGGTAGAGCTTGAGGGCTGGGAACAGCAAGGCATCGTCAGCTTGCGGCCGGTCTTCACCTTAAAGCCCGAGAACGGTCAGCGCTTCGTTCAGGACCGCCTCTGGGCCGAGCGGAGCGAAGTCAAACAGGCCTTTCGCGATGGTGCAATCGTGTTCGTGTGCGGGGATGGCCTTCGCATGGCACCCGCGGTTCGCCAGACGCTGATCGACATCTATCGCGAAGAGACCGGCGATACCGAAGGCGCGGCGGAAGCCTGGGCCGACGCGATGGAACGCGATCATGGCCGCTACGTCGCAGACGTCTTCGCATAGCAATGCGGCCGCGATTCCGAAACGCAGTGGCCTGACGCCAACCGCGATTGTGGTCGCGACTTTGTCGATGGCGACAATGGCGGGCGCGATTCTTGCCTGGCGAATGTTGAGCGCCGAGTGGCAATGGGATGATGACGAAAACGATGACTGGGACGGCGAGCTAAACCGCTGGGATCTTGAGGATCAGTCGGCTTCCTCTAAATGAAGCTCGTTCTGTTCGACCCCGCGTCGATCGATGACAGTCGAAACCGATTGGGCTGCGTGGACAGTTTCAGGCGAGCGCGGCCGAAAAACCGACAGCTTCAAGTCTGATCTCCTCGATCGCCAGGACAGGCTCGTCCGACACCTTCCGGCTTGCCACCTTGATGGCAGCCCATTCGGCATCAGCCAAGAATTGATTCCAGCCCTCTTCCAGTTCGGCCTCGCCTGACCATGCCAGCAGGTAGCCGCGCAGGCGTACCACCTGCTTCAACGGCGTCGGCAAGTACGTCGCCGAGCACGTCACCAAGGGCGCGATGGTCATGGTCACCGGCCGCATCCACTACTCGCGCTGGACCGACAACGAAAGCCAGACCCGTTACGGCTGCGAGATCATTGTCGACCAGGTCGACTCTCTCGCCAAGGCCAAAGAGGCGAGCAAGGAAGAACCCAAGAAGCGGCGCGCGAAGTAGCAGCGCCGCCCCATAGAGACCCGAAAGAACCCCGCTCTGGCGAACCGGCCAGGGCGGGGTTTGCGCGTGCTCGTTCGGCATTCCGAAGCCAATTTCCGGCCACGATATTGAGACCTCGGGCCAGCGCAAGGTCGAGCTTCCAAAATGGCAATTTGCTTCCGTAGCGCGGAACATCCACAACTTCCGCTTGACGCTTTCGCTTCCCCTCAGGCGCCAGATCGGCTAGGTTTCCTGCGGGATTGAGGGCCATTTTCCGCGAAAACCGGCACTGCAAAATCTCGAACACAACACGCACAAATTGGGAACAAATTCAGGCACACCGTACGCGACAGGTCGCCATGATATTGCAATGAAATTAAACAAGAAAATGTCGGAACGTGCGCATGGCAGCTTCTCAATCAAATCCGACTGACCAATCGGATCAGATAAGTTGATCGTTATGCCGCTGGAAAAGCGATACATTTTTCAGACTTCAATCATTCGAATCTGATTAGAAGGTCGCAAGTTCAAATCTGACCCACATTGTCCCACGTTTTCCACAGGCATCCGGCTGATGAAGGGGCTCATCTGGGGGCCTCAGAAGGCTGCGGTGTAAAAATTAATACGATCTATCAATATATTGAGCCGACGATTGGCTTCCCTTCACCCGCTCCTGACCGGCCCCCACTGAGTGGTCCGCTATGTTTGTTAGTGTAAAACCGGCTCTGGTGCCATGGCTGGCCGCAGGTGGAGCGAAGCGGAACCGAAGGGCATGGAGGCTGCCGATCCAGACCTGCCTGACGCTGCTGTTGAACACATCAGCCACATGCTGACGCTAGCCAAGAGCAAGCATCAGGAGGCCATGGCGTTGCTCGGTACGCCTGATCCGAGCGCAGTTCCTCGACTGCGGGAGGTGCTTCGGTTGCTTGAGGAGGTCGAGCTTCTGGCCGACGACGCCTCGACTTACGTCGAGACCGGCGTGATGAAAGCGGCCCTCAAGGATCAGGGGCGCGGGATCGAACGGGATTGCCTACCCGAGCATCCGGCATCCCAGTGGGGAATGCGTCGCGCTCTTCTACCCAGACTGCGCGTCGAACCCCCTACAGGGGCGGCACCTCGACTATCACTGGGATGGCGCGCGGGTTGACCTCGTGCGTGATGCCGGATCAGGGGCGGTTTTCCGTATCGTCGATTTGCCGCCCGATCCTGTCTGACCGCATAGACTGGGTTTCCGGCCGAGTGCTGTAGGGTCTCCGAGCGCAGTTGACGGCCAGCAGGCTCATGCCTGCGAACCAGCCTTCACGAGTTCATGAAGGGCTTTGTCCGGCGACACCGGGCCCTTGTACAGCGGGCTACACGGTGTCTCCGCTAGCTTGGCGGAAATCGCCAGAAGGTCGTCGTCATCACCCTTTTCATAGGCATAGGCGGCCAGCCAGAATTCGGCCTGCTTTACGAACTCATTGAGAATGCCCACGACGCTCCGGTTCGCAGTCTTTGCGTACTGAACCTTGTCCATCCGCCAAACTTCCTGGGCGATGAAATCGCTTGGGACGTTATGCTCCTTCAGAACCAGCGCCAATTGTGCAGGGAATCTTCGAGCGAGCGTGGCCGCTGGGGCCAGCGGCATAAGCACAGGAAGCAGCGTCGGTTCGGAAACCAGCAAAGCCACTTGCGGCTTCCAGAGTAAGGCCGTGGCATACCAGCTGCCCAGTGCGGTGTCGCTTGGCCCCGGCTCAACGATTTCCGGTTTGATCCGATCAAGCAGCTTCTTGGTGCAATTGAGGCGAAACATGGCGGCACACGATAATGTTCGGTGTCCAGCGCGTCCACTGACCTTGCCGGGGACTAGCGCGTCAAAGAGCGGGGAATGGTCGCGCCATGACAATAAGGACAATTGGCTGTCTGCTGTTCGGCACTTTCGCCAAGGCAACGGCCCCAGCGTCAGATACCGGCAGGCCAAGCCCAGCTGAAATAGCGATTGTAGACGTCGGCCAGATCCGTCGGCGCGGCGTGCGAGCTGATGGCGCTCGAATACCACTGGTTCACGGTCGCGATCGAGGCGGGAAAGGTCTGGGCGATGTAGGGATTGAAGTACCCGAGGGCGGGTGAAACCGCACGATAGTCGGTATTGATGGTCTTTAGCCAGCTGACGCAGACAGCCTGGGCGCCAGCGGCCCTCAGATAAGCCCGCGCGGCTTCGAAGCTGTTGCCCTCGGTGCAGATGTCATCGACTACAAGGATACGCTTGCCGCCGCGCGCGGGCGGTGACTTGTACGGCTTGCCGCCGACACCGCGAACCGGTGCCGGATTGAGCCGGATCGTGTTGAGCTGATTGTCGAGACCCACGCTGCCGCCCGACGCGCGTGCCGTCTGCGATTTGACCGCCTTGGTATGGCGCAGGATCAGATCGGGCAGATAGCTTTTGCGCAGCGACTGGCCGAGGATGTTAAGCGCCTCGCTGATCACGGTTTCGTTGGAGGTCGGCGAGTGACCCGGATAGGCGGTTATATAGTCGATCTCATCGACTAGCCCTGAGAAGTAGATCCGTGCGGCGAGCAGGCGGCCCCAAAAATTGGCGTCCCCCGCGCCATCTTTGGAGGTTGCTTTGGCGTTTTCGGAATAGGCGTGCGCCTGCGCATATTTGGGCGACAGGGTCGTAAAAGGCGCGAGCGCATACACCCGCAAATCCGATTGATCGAGGGTCCAGAACCAGCTGTCGAGGCCGAGGCAGAGGCAATCGACGAAGCGCGCGACATCAAGGGGGGAGTCGAACTGAAAGCCGTAGGGGCTCGCGGCGCTGTGCCAAATGACGTTCACGAAGAGCAGGCCGCCATTGGCGGCAGTCTTCATATCGTCGGTGGTGTTGCCAACATAGAGCACCTCGCGCCGCTGCCAGCCCTTCTCAGACAGGATATGCGCGGTGGAATCGGCGCGCGGCTTGTACGGCATCCCGTTCTGCCCGCCGATAAAGTAGCTGACGGGGCCGAGCCTTTCTTCGAGCAAAGTTCGGAAAGGCTTCGACGTGTCCGGACTGGTGACCGTCCAGTCATGGTTGCCGATGAACACCGGTTCAACGCCGCGCGCCTTGAGATAGCGCAGCAGCCGCAGCGTTTCCTCAAAAAGCGGCGCGTTGATCGTGCCCTTCGTCACGAGCACATCGTGCAGCGAAAAGATCGCCCCCTTGAGCACGGCTAGCTGTCCCCGAATAGCGAGAGTTGGCCCAGTTGGGCGGGTGAAGATTTGCCGATCGCCGTGCGAACGAAGGCATCGAACCGAGCTTGGTCGTGCGGGACGGTGAAGATTTCGCCTGTGGGCAGACCCATGCCGCGCTCAAGTACTACGCGGTCCTCGCACCACTCGGGCAGGCGCAAGCACGCAATCGGCCGACCAAGGCTGGTGGCGAAGCGGACAGTATGGGCGGTGCCGCTGCGACGGTTCCATTCGGCGGGGATCAGGATGCGGCCGAGTGCGGCCTGAAGGCGGTTGCGCTGAACGAAATTTTCGGCGCTGTAGGACGCCATCGGCAGATACTCGCTGACGATCGTGCCGCCGGTCCCCAGAATATGGTCGCGCAGCCGTCCGGCTCCCTTGGGATAGTCTTCGAGCATGCCGGTGCCGAGTACCGCAATGGTTGGGACGCCGGCGCGAAGCGAATGTTCATGCGCCAGCTGGTCGATGCCGGCGGCGAGACCGCTGACGGTGGGCGCTCCCCATTCGCCGAGGCAGGCGCCGACATAGCGCGAAAGAAAGAAGCCATCGCCGCTCGGCTTGCGAGTGCCGACGATCGCGATGGACGGTTCGGCGAGACGTTCGACGCTGCCTTGCACGAACAGCCAGTGCGGCGGGCGTTCGAGGTCGAGCAAAGCGGACGGAAAGCCGGGAGAACCACGAAACAGCAGGCCGATGCCGAGCGTTTCAAGGTGCTCGGCAAGGCGGTCGCCCTGTGTGAGGGCATGCCCGCGAACCCGCGACCACTGCCGTTCGGATATGGGCTTGCCATCGCTGCCTGCCGGGTTGGTCGCGTCGGGACCATATTCGAGCGCCTCGCTGAACGACCTGCGATCGTCGGCCATGGCGAACAGGGTTTTCTGGCCGATGCCGCGGACGGTCGAGAGGGCGAGAAAGGCGCGCTTCTCGTCGATCGTGCCCGCGCTCAGCGGCGTGAGCGCCACAGGCCGATGGACGTCGCTGACCCGATCCTGAGGTTTGTCGTGGCTGGGCCGATCCATGGTCATAGCCCCTCAAAGGAGAGCGGGTCGTCAGGAAAGACCCGCCGCGCGACAAAGAGACCGATGATCGGGACATTGGGGAAGCGAGCCGCCAGCACGCTGTGCATGGCCCGGTAATGCGTGCCCGCGGTCAGGACATCGTCGACGATACCGATCGCCTGCGGTGCCGGGGAGGCGATGGCTTCGTTGACCGAGTATAGCTCGAGCAGTTGCTCGACCGTGACGCGGACGCCTTGCCCGGCCTCGTGCGACGCGGTGGTTGAGGCCACCTGGCGGACGAGCGCGCGCACGTCGGGTGGAGGCTGGCGCATGAGCCGACAGATGCGCTCCATGCGGTCATCATATTCGGGGTGATCGGCCGCCTTGGAGCCGGGCACGGGTACGAGGGTCGCATTGGCGAGCCAATCCGGATTGAGGGCGGCGCCAAGCGCGCGGCCGCAGGTGCCGATCGCCTGACCCTTGTACCAATAATGGGGCTGATCAGTCTGGCTGGGCTTCTTCTTGAGATTGCTGATCAGGTTGTTCGTGGCGCTGAAGGAATAGTCGCGGTGCGAGGTGTATTCGTAGAGATAGTAGCAGCAATCGTCGGCCGTCAGGTGATAATGATCACCGCGGCTCGTTTCGTCGATCTGCGAGAGCCGGACACCTTCAACCAAGGGCGCTCCAGATGTCGTCGGGCGTCTTTACGCGCACTGCACCTTCCGCCTCGAAGCGTGCCGGCCAAGTGATGTCGGTGCGCTGGAAGCAGTTTTCGAGAATGAAGAGCTTGCGGCCCTGATGGAGCGCTGCGCGGGCCTGGGTCAACGTGCCCGACGTGTCGCCCGCCTCGACGATGATCGTGCCTTCGGTGAGGGCGCTCATCGTGACATTGCGCTCCGGGAAGAAGAGCCGGTTATGTTGGGGCGACTGCTTGGCGTAGCGAAGGACGGGCACCTGCGAGATCAGGAGATGATCGCGGGCGATCTCCTCCTGCAGCTCAGCATTCTCCTTGGGGTAGCAGGACCCAAGCGGCGTACCGACCACGGAAATGGTATGCCCGCCGCGCGCGATCGCGGCACGGTGGGCGGCCGAATCGATGCCCCTGGCGAGGCCGGAGACGACGGTGAAGCTGCGGTCGACTAGTTCGCGAGCGAGGCGCTCAGCGCGGCGGATGCCGTCGGGCGACGCCTCGCGGCTGCCAACGACGGCCACGCACCGGGTTTCGGTGATTTCCCAGGCGCCTCGATAATAAAGCAGCTCGACCGGATGGCGCGCATCGCGCAACTTGGCCGGATAGTCACCGGCGTGGTGGATCCGGACGCCGAACTGATGAACGCCCGCCTTTTTCAGCTTCGCCATCACCTCGGCGGCGCACTGCTCGGCCAGCTGCTGCGCCACGAAATCCGAAGGAAGGGCCTCGGCGTCGAGCGCGAAGCGATCGGCAAGGGTTTTGAAGGTCGCGCCCTTTTCGAGCCACAGGGCCTCATAGGCGCCGAGTTCACGGCGAGGTGAGATCGGGGCCAGCGCTGGGCCGGAATCGCTAAGCGCGAGCCGCATGCTCATGCGACCCCTGCCATTGTTGAATATATCTGTCCCATCCGGGCCTATCCTTCCCCTCGGTGCCAGCCTCGGCCTCACAGATGTGAAGCCGAGGGCGTGCCAAGGCAAGTAAAACGTCCGCGCACCGTTCAAGGTGCCGCCGTGTCAGACGAAGCGACCTCAAGCGCCGTCCAACAATGTTCCCAATTTGTTCTTAAGTCAACCCGGGGCTTGGTAAGGTGATCGCCCTAACATTCGTTGGCGCCATGCAGGATGTCCGCGCCCGAGGGCCAAGTGGAGGCGGTGGATCAGGAAATCTTGGCGCTGCTCCCGATCCATCGGGCATCAGGCAAGAGGTGCGCGCAGCGCAGACACGTGGCCGCGGGCGGATCGATCAGTCGAGAGGCAACCTCGATGCCGTCACCCAAGGGGCCAAGGGAGCATCGGAAGAGGCCGCCGACGAGGTAAAGGAATGGTAGACGTCACAGGATTAGCTCATCAATGAAGACGTAGGCTATGAAAGCACCTAGCAGCGCAAAGGCCGTGATCATTTTTGCCCGAGCCCAAGGGTCAGCCCAAGTCTTCTTCCACGTATAGGCAGTCACGCGATTTTCTGTGATGGCTCGATCAAGCTCTCTGAGGCCCTTCCAGTCCTCGGTCGCGGTAGGGTCGTCAGATGGCTTCAACATGAGGCACCCATTCAGAAGCAAAACTGCATCAAAATCGCTACATTATCCCAGATTCCTGGGCTCAACGTAGCGATTCTGACACAGAAAATCATGAGCACCAAGCAAAGGTTTGCTGTGCGCTGTCCTCGGCGAACCTTCCCAAAGCGGGATTCTTGACGTTAAGCCAGTGCCGAAGCGCCGACCGGGCATCCAACGGGCGTCGCCATCGTCTACGTCCAACGCAAAATAGCTTCGGAGATAGTCGGCCATGAAATACAGGAAAGCTACGCCTAAGCCGGTTTATTCTCTCAGAGCGGAGATTCAGGCGGCCTGGCCCACCTATTATGTCGTCGACGAGCCGGAGCGCCGCTTAGAAGAGACATTCGTCCGGCTGAGGTGTGTGATCGTAGAGACCAGTGCAATGCTTGAGCAGCACAGGGGAGAGGAAATTGAAATACGGCTCGCCTGCGAGCGATTTCTGCCCGACGTCTCCCAATCGGCTCAGCGAGCGCAGCTATCTCTAATTCTTCGCAAGAACCTTCGTTCGATGGTGGCTTATTTGCCCCCGGACGCAATTTGGGCATTACCAGGGATCATCGCGTCTAAGGCGATTACCCACGTCCAGGTGGATTGCGATGAACTCTACCGAGGCGTGGCCACTGGAGTGAGCATCTACCTTTCTACGCTAGCCGAAATGCACTCGCTTGAGGCGCGTTTCGTAGAGGGGAGGCGGCGAGATGCATGACGAGGTAAGGGGCCGTCTTGGCACCCGAATCAAAAGGCCCACTTTCTGCATTTGTTCCTGCGCAGGAATGGCGGAATTCTGAGACTTTGAAATTGCCAGAGTCCCTAAAAAGGCATCGAACCAATACGTTAGTTTCCTAGTGCGGGCGAAATTGCGGGCCTTTCCAAAAACCACATCGCCTAAAATTCTGATTTAACACAGGAAAAGGGGGTAGACGTGAGTCCTCTTCTGTTCTCAACAGGCCCCAACGCACACAATTGCAGTCTACCTTGCCACGTCCCGCGGGCGAATAATTGGGTTCTCAAACTTAGGCAGCTCGCCTGTAGCGACCATTTTTGTGAGAAGGGCATTTGCTGTTTCTCTGACTACTCCACGCGTTGCGGCCAGCGCACTGAAGAGAATAATTTCGACGAAGTGAAAAAGGTAGTCCGAATCTTTCACACTCTTCGTCGCCCACTCAAGTATGAGACCATATTCCATGTTTGCCATGTGGCGGGTCAGATGATCGATATTCACCCAATCATGAAGCCCTCCCTTGGCACGAACATCTTCCAACCACTCCCGCGTGTTGCCAACCGCCATTTCCTGTAGCAACGACCGCAGATATGGATTTGTGCTAGGCGAGAAGTAGATTGTGGCGACAGCCTGTGCGTAATTGCGCGCTTTCAGATTTCCTCGATTGAGCACTATGGCGCGATCCAGCAAGCCCTCAAGCGTTTGGTCTGAAGTCCTGAATTGGACATTCTGCCGAACCGCATCGTACACCTCTCGAATGGCGCAACCGATCAAGCGGTCACGATCGCCAAAGGCATTATAAAGAGTCTTGGGCGCGACGTTCGCCCTCTTGCTGATCTCGCGCATGCTGAAGCCTTCCAAGCCCTCCTCATTGACGAGCTTCCGAACTTCATAAAGGATCCGCTGACGCCGTTCAGCCATCGCGTCGCTATCATAAGTTGTCTTTACTTTTAGCAACTATAATTGCTCCCGTTGTTAGAAAATCGCAAGAGCAGACTTAAAATCTAAATACAATCGTGCCATGTGGAAAAACTATATTTTCTCTAGAATGGCAACTGCAGCAAGCCCTGGAGCTCCATAGACTTGCGAATAGGCAAGTCTGGCGTTCTCGACCTGCCTGTTTTCGGCTTTCCCACGCAGCTGCAGAACATTTTCATAAACCTGGCGCAAGCCGGACGCACCAATCGGTTCCCCGCAGGCAATACACCCACCGTCCGTATTGATGGGCAGTTGCCCGCCAAGAGCGGTTCGTCCGTCGGCAAGCCATTGTTCCTGCTCGCCATCACGGCAGAAGCCGTTTTCCGCCATATGCATGATTTCAGCGCCGCTTTCGGTATCCTGTAACTGGGCTACATCGATGTCTTTCGGACCGAGACCCGCCTTATCAAAGGCAGCGCGAGCTGCAAGCATTGTCGGCGTTTCGCCCCTCTCGACAGAAAGCGAAGGAGAAAACACTTCAAAGCTGTTTTCTGGCCTTGTCTTCACAGCTGCCGACCTCAATCTGATCTGCGCTCGTCCCAATTCGCGCGCTTTTTTCTCAGAAGCGAGGATCAGCGCCGCGCCGCCCTCCGAGGGGCTGCAGAACATATATTGCGTCAGGGGGTCGCTTATCATGCGCGAAGCCAGGATTGCGTCCTGGTCCATCGCCGCACGCCGCCAGGCGTGGGGAGTGCGCGAGCCGTTCTCGAATGCCTTGGACGCGACCCGGGCGAGCGTCCGCGCCGAAATGCCATGATCGTGCATATAGCGCTGAATCTTCATGGCGAAGAATTGGGTTGTCAGCATCAGGCCAGTATCGCCGTACCATTGTGGCAGACCATATTTCTCTGGGTCAGGATTGAAGGAACCGCGAGGATGCTTATCAAACCCTACCGCCAAAGCCGTGTCAAACTCACCGGACTTGATCGCCCAGTACGCAGACAGCACGGCAGAACCACCGGTTGCGCAGCCATTGGCTACATTGATGAACTGAATTCCCGTTAGGCCCATTCGCGGCATCAAGGCATCGGCATTCCCCGAGGCTGAAGATCCCCCGAATGCTGCTTCGACATCCGGCCACTCTAGTCCGCAGTCATTCAACGCCAACTTTGTGGCATCGACACCAAGATCGAGACCGGACTTGCCGTCGTGCCGCCCGAACGGATGGATTCCAGCACCAATGACATAGACTTCGCTCATGAATTGTTGCCCTGCTCGCTCGCGGCAAACGCATATGTCATCATCTCTCCGCCATCGGCCTTGGCCAGCGAAATCGCAACACAATCCATCGGCATTCCAATTCTAAGGCTTTCGGGATCGGTAACGAGCCGACCTTCAATCATGATTTCATCCCCGAGGCGGACATACCCCACCCCATAGGGCTCATAGTGATCCGGATCGGTCACGCCCACATAGGGTGGGTTCTTCGGCGGAATACGTTGTATGGTAAAGGTCCATAAAGTCCCGCTTTGCGGAAGCTCGATCCGTTCGTATACCCCCTCTGCCTCTCCAGCTGGATTTGGAAAGACAATCTGTCCGTTCGTACGGTTCCTTCCGGCGACAATGCGAGCCTTCCAGGCCTGGTCGACAACAAATACCTCTTCACGCATTTCGGGGCTGCTCCACTTTTCCAACAGGCTTCAGGAAATACGAGCAATGAGGGTTCCGACCTCATATTCAGTATCGACCAAACCGATGATCTCAATCTGTCCGTCGGCCGGGGATTCCACCTCTGTGGTCGATTTGTCTGTCTCGACCGTATAGAGCGGCATGCCAGCACTGACCTGCGCACCATTTTCAACGCACCATTCCAAAAGAGTTGCAGTTTCCATGCTCATCCCAAGCTTTGGTATGCGAACCTCAATAGTCATGAACTAACTGCCTTTTCTGTTGTTGCGCGTGCCGCACGAACAATGTCATCGACACTATAGAGGAATGCTGTCTCCAGTGGCTTCGCAAAGGGAACCGGAGAGGGATAGGACGCGACCCGTTGAACTGGCGCAGCCAGATCAGAGAACAGCTCTTCGTGGATGCGCGAGGAAATCTCGGCTCCTGCACCGAAAGGACGCACTGCTTCGTGGACGATAACAGCGCGCTTCGTCTTGGCGACCGAAGCGAAAACCGTCCGTTCATCCCATGGGGCTATGGTGCGCAAGTCAATGACTTCGGTGGCGATACCTTCATCAGCCAACAGGCTGGCCGCCTTCAGGCAATCGCCTACACCGCGCCCGTAGGTAACAAGCGTGACGTCCTTGCCCTCGCGCGCGATCGCTGCCTTGCCCAGCGGTACGCGATAACCAGCCTCTGGCGCAGGACCTGTCATCCCGTAGTGTGTGATATTCTCGATCAGGATAACGGGATCCTCATCGTCAATCGCTGAGCGAAGCAGGCCATAGGCATCCGCCGGGTTCGAGGCGGTCGCGATCTTCATGCCGGGAACATGCGCAAACCAAGCCTCCAGCATATCGGAATGCTGACCTCCAAATCCCACGCCAGCCCCAGTCGTCGTTCGGACAACCAGTGGCACATTGGTTTGGCCGCCCGACATGAAGCGCAGCTTCGCGGCGTGGTTGACCAGCTGGTCCATGGCCACAGTGATGAAATTCATCAGCATGATCTCGGCCACCGGACGCATGCCAACAATCGCCGCGCCCACTGCCGCGCCCAGGATGGCCTGTTCAGAAATGGGAGTCGAACGAACGCGACTGGATCCGTATTTGGTCGAAAGACCCTTGCTGACCTTGAACACGCCCCCGCCCTGTTCGTCGGCAACGTCCTCGCCAAGGATCATGACATTGCCGTCGTCTGCCATCGCATCATCAAGCGCAGCATTGAGAGCCTGGCCGAAGCTGATAGTTTTTCCGCTCATGCTGCCTGCTCCGTTTCGTAGATGTCGAACCTGATCTCATCCGGATCCGGCGAATCACTGTTCAACGCAAATGCCACGGCGTCCTCGATTTCCGCGTCCACCTCGCTTTCGATCTGTTTGAGATCGGCTTTGCTGACCTGCCTTTCGCTGATCCTGTGGCGAAGGCCCGCCATGCTAGCGCGCTCTTCGGCAGCTTTGAGTTCTTCCTTGGGAATGTAACTGTAATCCGCGCCGAAGATATGACCCTGCAAGCGGTACGTATGTGCCTCGACCAGGGTCGGACCGTCCCCAGCACGGGCACGAGCCACAGCTTCGGCCATTGTTTCATACATCTGTTCGGGATCGAGGCCGTCGCACGACGCGCCGGGCATTCCGTAGCCCGCAGCCCGTTCGGCGATGCTCGTCACTGAAGTGCCTGCCGCGAGCGTCGTATGCTCGGCATATTGATTGTTCTGGCAGAGGAAAACAACCGGCAGTTTCCAGACCGATGCCATGTTTAGCGCCTCGTGGAACGCGCCGATATTGCTGGCCCCGTCACCGAAACTTGCCACCGCCACCCGGTTTTCACCTCTGATTTGTGCGGCCATGGCCAGGCCATTGGCGATCGGAATGCCCGACCCGACGATTCCCGTCGTCACCATCACCCCGGTTGGGGGATAGGTGATATGCATCGGTCCGCCCTTGCCCTTGCAGGTTCCGGTGCGTTTTCCGGCAAACTCGGCCCATAGCAAACGTGATGGAATCCCCTTGGCCAGGGAATCGTGAAGGCCGCGATAGGTTGTCACCAGATAGTCTTCGGGCTGCAATGCAGACATCGCAGCGGCTGCGGTGACCTCCTGTCCACGAACAGGGTAGTATGCGACTGCCAATTCGCCATTCGTCAACATCGCCCGAAATCTTTGGTCCGTGCGGTTGATGAGATAAGCTTTGCGATAAATCGATTTCGCTAACTCAGGCGTGAAGGCGTGGGAGGAATCTGACTTGTTCATACATGGGCCTTTAAAAACGTTTACCTGTTGGAACCAACGAACTTGCGAAGGACTATTGATCGAGCCAATCGTCCAAAGTGGCGTGAAAATGCCGGATCTTGGCTTCCTGATATTCCGCCAGCATGATCTTGCCACCCGGAACGCTGCGCAGCCCCAGCTGTACTGCCGGCAGGTTCAAATTATCCTGATTGAACACTTTCGCCAACGAACCGAGTTCGGGAGCCTCCATGTAGTCGTCATTCAGGCCGAGCCAATGGATCGAAGCTGGTTTCGGCCGATTTTGTCCTTTGGGAACCGGGAGCATGAACATGATTTCATGGATGCATTGTTCCGGATTATCGCCATCTGGTCGGAACCGATAGAAGATTGGATTGTAGCACCCCCACGGACTGATGTTCGGAAAGATGCTGTAATAAATTGAATCGACCAATTCGGCGTCACACACACCGTCGATCTCGTCCCCCATCAGCGGTCGCAATTGGTCCCGCTTGGCAGCAGCGCGCTTTGCGCGGGCCTCGGCCACCGGCATGGCTCCGAAAACATGCCTTGCCGCTTCCATGTCGGGAGTCAGCCTGCCCGCGAACCAGATGCAGATGTGCGGATCTGCATTGTGCAACTCGCCCTCCAGCGGCTCTGCGCGGGCGTTGAAGACCCCGGTCCGGCCATCCGCCTTTGTCAGACGTATACGGTCTTCGCCGAGGCGCTCGTAGAGATCACCGGTTATGGGGTGACGGTAGACGGTAAAGGGCGTGGTATCGTCATGCGGCTCGCCCGCAAGTTCGGCCTCGATATGCGGACTGGCTATGCCTTGCGCGGAGATGGCGCGTGAAAGCACCCCGAAAGCGTCGTACTGCGAGTTGGCATCCCCCATCTCATGCAGCAGAGTAGGATGCGTCGCGACCACATGATAGGATTCCATGAAGGCTTCCTGTGCAATTTTCCAATTGCAGGGCAGCTTTTTGGCGACGTGCACGGCCTTGTAGCGACGCTCGAAGGGAAGGGTTGTCCAGTGTTCGTCAATGTCCCCCAGGAACTCCTTGAGGGGCTGCGCGTCCGGGTCTGGGTTGATGAACACGAACCCACCCCAGCGACCGATTTTCACCCTGGGAAGTGAGTGCGTTTCTTCGCTGACGCTTGGAAAATCCCAGTGGCATGGAACCTCCTTGAGTGTACCGTCAAGTTTCCATGACCAACCGTGGAAAGGGCATCGGAAATTGGCGAGCCCTTTCTTGGGGCAATCCAGCAGGCGGCGCCCCCTGTGGCGGCAGGCGTTGGGATAGGCGGCGAACTCGTCTTCTCCTGTCCTCACCACAACAAAAGAAAGCGACGCGATGTCATAGACCAACGCATCCCCAACCTCGGGAATTTCGTCTTCGTGACAAGCCAATTGCCACACGCGCCGCCAGAGTTTCTCGACTTCCAGATCGTGGAATTCGCGACTGTAATATCGCTCAACATCGATGGATAGAGGAGCATGATCCAGCGCCGATTCCTTCTTCAGCGAGGCAGGCACGCTTCTCGAATCAGTCTTGAGGAGTTCCTGATAGGATAACCCTCTTGATCGATTTGTTCCGGTCAGCGTTTCTACCATGATCGAAACTCCCCTA